>FWPV01000177.1_pt1 | contig 224341 bp, 227 predicted proteins | sample 2228371 | NCBI WGS metagenome assembly FWPV01 (sample SAMEA103939776, study PRJEB20133) | metagenome
CAGCCGTCAGCGTGGTCTTGCCGTGGTCCACGTGACCAATCGTGCCTACGTTGACGTGCGGCTTGGTCCGCTCGAATTTTTCCTTTGCCATTTTTCAGCTCCGAAAATGAAAATTGCCGAAATTACAAACACACCAAACGGGATGGTGCCCATGGGCAGGATCGAACTGCCGACCTCTCCCTTACCAAGGGAGTGCTCTACCACTGAGCCACATGGGCCCGGACAGCCTGACGGCCATCACGAGAAACCTAGACGCACGCGTCGCACGACACTGGAGCGGGAGACGGGAATCGAACCCGCGTCATCAGCTTGGAAGGCTGGGGTTCTACCATTGAACTACTCCCGCATCAGGGACCAACTCCGGACCCGATGCCGCAACCGGCCGCTTCTGCATGCTTTCGCGCTGGTGGAGGAGGTTGGATTCGAACCAACGTAGGCGTAAGCCAACAGATTTACAGTCTGCCCCCTTTAGCCACTCGGGCACCCCTCCAGCAAGCCATCTATTATGCCATGCTTTTCGGGCAATCGCAAAACCAGTCGATGGGTTTTTGTGCGTGCCCGCCCAGCCACGCGTTGACCCGCCCGAAATGACCGCACCCGATGAAGGGCACCGGTGGCCGCAGGGCCGACAGCGGCGAGGGGTGATTGGCCCGCAGCACCAGGTGGCGGCTGTCGTCGATGAGCGCGGCCTTGGCCTGGGCATGGGCGCCCCAGAGCAGGAAGGCCAGCGGGCGCTCGCTTTGGCCGCAGTCCGCGATCAGGGCGTCGGTGAGCCGCTCCCAGCCCAGGCGGGCATGGCTGGCGGGCTGCCCCTGCTCGACCGTAAGGTGGGTGTTGAGCAGCAGGACGCCTTGCCGGGCCCAGCAGTCGAGGCTGCCGCCGCCCGTCCACGGCCGCCCCAGGTCGCGCGCCACCTCGCGCTGGATGTTGCGCAGCGACGGCGGCGTGCGCACCCCGGCCGGCACCGAGAACGCCAGGCCCTCGGCCTGACCGGGCCCATGGTAGGGGTCCTGCCCGAGGATCACGACGCGCACCTCGTCGCGCGGGGTGAGCGCCAGCGCCCGGAACGGCTCGGGCGGGTAGACGACCGCCCCCGCTGCCAGCCGGCGCTGGATCGCTTCCCCGAGTTCGCGCCCCTGGGCGCTGTGCAGGAAGGCCCCGACCGTTTCGCCCCAGCCGCGCCCCAGCGGCCAGTTCGCCGGCTCCCAGCGGGTCAGGCCACCGCCCACGGGTCAGCCCCCGAACAAGGCGGCCAGCGCCTCTCCGGGGTCGGCGGCGCGCATGAAGGCCTCGCCCACGAGGAAGGCGTGCACGCCGGCATCGCGCATGCGCCGGACGTCGTCGCGGCCAAGGATGCCGCTCTCGGTCACCAGCAGGCGATCGACCGGCACATCGGTCAGCATCGACAGCGTGGTATCCAGGCTGACCTCGAAGGTGCGCAGGTTGCGGTTGTTGATGCCCACCAGCGGCGTCTTCAGGCGCAGGGCGCGGTCGAGCTCGGCGCGGTCGTGCACCTCCACCAGCACCGCCATGTCGAGTTCCAGCGCGACGGCTTCGAGGTCGGCCATCTGCGCGTCGTCCAGGCAGGCGGCGATCAACAGGATGGCGTCCGCCCCCATGGCGCGCGCCTCGTAGACCTGGTAGGCGTCGACCATGAAGTCCTTGCGCAGCACCGGCAGGTCGCACGACGCCCGCGCCTGCTTGAGGAAGTCGGCGCAGCCCTGGAAGTACTGCCGGTCGGTGAGCACCGACAGGCAGGCCGCGCCGTGCTCGGCGTAGCTCTGCGCGATGTCGGCGGGGATGAACTCCTCGCGCAGCACGCCCTTGGAGGGGCTGGCCTTCTTGATTTCGGCGATCACGGCCGCCTGGCCGGCGGCGATGCGGCGGCGCAGGGCCCCGGTGAAGTCGCGCGTGAGCAGCCGCGACTCGGCATCGGCCCGCACGACAGCCAGCGGCTTGCCCTTCTGGGCCTGCGCGATCTCCTCGCGCTTGGTGGCCACGATGCGTTGAAGAATGTCACTCATCTTGTCTGGGTTCCTGTGTGGGCGGGGTGCCGCTCTTGAGGATGCGGACGAACACCCGGTGCATGACAATGCCGGCCACCACGAACACGGCCGAGACGCCGAGCGCGATCCAGGTGCCGGGATCCTGCCACATCCGGCTCAGCCCTGCCCGCCGAGCCGGTGGGCCACGGTCACGAGGCGCTCCAGCCGCTCCTTGGCGGCACCGGAGGCGATGGCGGCGTCGGCGCGGGCCAGGCCTTCGGCCACCGTCTCGACGACGTTGGCCGCGTACAGTGCCACACCCGCATTGAGCACCACGATGTCGCGCGCCGGGCCGGGCTCGTTGCCGAGCACACCCAGCAGCATGGCGCGCGACTGCTCGGGGGTGTCGACCTTGAGGGCGCGGTTGCTGGCCATGGTCAGGCCGAAGTCCTCGGGGTGGAGCTCGTACTCGGTGATCTCGCCGTTGCGCAGTTCACCGACCAGGGTGCCCGCGCCCAGGCTGACCTCGTCCATGCCGTCCTTGCCGTAGACCACCAGGGCGTGCTCGGCGCCCAGGCGCTGCAGCGCGCGCACCTGGATGCCGACCAGATCCGGGTGGAACACCCCCATGAGGATGTTGGGCGCGCCGGCCGGGTTGGTCAGGGGGCCGAGGATGTTGAAGATGGTCTTGATGCCAAGCTCCTTGCGCACCGGGGCCACGTTCTTCATGGCCGGGTGGTGGTTGGGCGCAAACATGAAACCGATGCCGACGTCGCGAACGCACTCGGCAATCGCCTCGGGCTTGAGGTTGATGTTGACGCCCAGGCTCTCGAGCACGTCGGCGCTGCCGGACTTGCTCGAAACGCTGCGTCCGCCGTGCTTGCTGACCTTGGCGCCGGCGGCGGCGGCCACGAACATCGAGCAGGTGGAGATATTGAAGGTCTGGGAGCCATCGCCACCGGTGCCCACGATGTCGACCAGGTGGGTCTTGTCCTCGACATGCACCTTGGTCGAGAACTCGCGCATGACCTGGGCCGCGGCCGTGATCTCGCCGATGGTTTCCTTCTTCACCCGCAGGCCCGTGATGAGCGCGGCCATCATCACGGGCGAACACTCGCCGCTCATGATGAGCCGCATGAGGTGCAGCATCTCGTCGTGGAAGATTTCGCGGTGCTCGATGGTGCGCTGCAGGGCTTCCTGCGGGGTGATCTTGTGGGCGTGGGGCATGGTGTGTCTCCGGTGATTCGGTGTCGGGGCGGGCCGGCCACTCAATAGGGGCCACCGGGCCGCTGTCCGCTGCGCGCGGCCTCGGAGGGCCCTTCTTCGAAAAAGCGGCGCACGGTGGCAATGGCGTGGTCGATGCCGTTGGCATCGACATCGAGGTGGGTGACGAAGCGCAGGCCGATCAGGCCGGTGGCCAGCACACCGTGGGCCTTTAGGAAATCCAGCAAGGCGGGGCCACGGCCATCGGCCACGTCGACGAACACGATGTTGGTTTCGGCCGATTTCACCACGAGGCCGTCGATGCCGCGCAGACCCTCGGCCAGGCGGCGCGCATTGGCGTGGTCGTCGGCCAGGCGGAGCACATGGCGGTCGAGCGCGTGCAACGCCGCCGCGGCCAGCACACCGGCCTGGCGCAGCCCGCCGCCGGCCATCTTGCGGATACGCCGCGCCTGCCCGATCAGTTCGTGCGGGCCGCACAGCGCGGAACCGACGGGCGCGCCCAGGCCCTTGCTGAAGCAGACCGAGAGGCTGTCGAAATGGTCGGCGATCTGGCGCAGGCGGTCGAACACCCCCTGCCCCGGCGCGGCCGTTGCCACTGCGGCGTTGAACACGCGCGCGCCGTCGAGGTGCGTCGCCAGCCCGCGCTCACGCGCCAGCGCCGTCGCACCGCGCAGGTAGTCGTCGGGCATCACATGGCCGTTCCAGGTGTTCTCCAGGCACAGCAGGCGAGTGCGCGCGAAGTGCGGGTCGTCGGGCTTGATGGCGGCAGCGATCTCGGCCAGGTTCATGCGGCCCGTGGCGTCCTGGGCCAGCGGCTGCGGCTGCACGCTGCCGAACACCGCCGCGCCACCGCCTTCGTAGCGGTAGGTGTGCGCGAGCTGGCCCACGATGTACTCGTCGCCACGCCCGCAGTGGGCCAGGATGCCGCACAGGTTGCTCTGTGTGCCCGAGGGCATGAACAGGGCCGCCTCCTTGCCCGTGAGGGCGGCGATGCGTTCCTGCAGCGCGTTGACGGTCGGGTCGTCGCCGAAGACGTCGTCGCCGACCGGCGCGGCCAGCATGGCCGCGCGCATGGCCTCGGTCGGCCGTGTCACGGTGTCGCTGCGCAGGTCTATGAAGGTGGTGGGGTTCATGGCCGCTCCAGGAAGTGGCGCAGCATGGCGTGGCCATGCTCGGTGAGTATGGATTCCGGGTGGAACTGCACGCCTTCCACGTCGAGTTCGCGGTGGCGCACGCCCATGATCTCGCCGTCGTCGGTCCAGGCCGTGATGGCGAGCACCTCAGGACAGCTCGCGCGCTCGATGGCGAGCGAGTGGTAGCGGTTGACCGTGAACTGGCGCGGCAGGCCGGCGAACACGCCCTCCTGCGTGGTGGTGATCAGGCTGGTCTTGCCGTGCATGAGCTGCTGCGCGCGCACGATGCGACCACCGAAGGCGGCCCCGATGCTCTGGTGCCCCAGGCACACGCCGAGGATCGGCAGCTTGCCGGCAAAGTGGCGGATGGCCTCGACCGAGATGCCGGCCTCGGCCGGCGAGCACGGGCCGGGCGAGATCACGAGCCGATCGGGTGCGCGCCCGGCGATGCCTTCGAGGGTGATCTCGTCGTTGCGGAAGACCTCGACCTCGGCGCCCAGTTCGCCGAAATACTGCACGAGGTTGTAGGTGAACGAATCGTAGTTGTCCACCATGAGCAGGCGCACGGGTTTCATTCCAGCCCCTCCTCGACCAGTTCGCTCGCGCGCAGCAGGGCGCGGGCCTTGTGCTCGGTCTCGCGCCACTCCATCTCGGGCACCGAGTCGGCCACCACGCCGGCGGCCGCCTGCACATAGAGCGTGCCGTCCTTCACGATGCCGGTTCGGATGGCGATGGCCAGGTCCATGTCTCCGGCGTAGCTCAGGTAGCCCACGGCACCGCCGTAGAGACCGCGCTTGGAAGGCTCGAGCTGGTCGATCAGTTCCATCGCGTGCACCTTGGGGGCGCCGGTGAGCGTGCCGGCCGGAAAGGTGGCCTTGAGCACGTCCATGCTGGTCATGCCGTCCTTGAGCAGGCCCTCGACGTTGCTGACGATGTGCATGACGTGGCTGTAACGCTCGATGGCGAAGGCCTCGGTCACCTTGACGCTGCCGATCTTGGCGATGCGGCCGATGTCGTTGCGCGCGAGGTCGATCAGCATGACATGCTCGGCACGCTCCTTCGGGTCGTTGACCAGTTCGGCCTCGGCGGCCTTGTCCTTCTCGGGCGTGGCCCCGCGCGGTCGCGTGCCGGCCAGCGGCCGGATCGTGACCTTCTCGCCCTCCTCCACGCGCTCGTGGCGCACCAGGATTTCGGGCGAGGCTCCCACCACATGGAAATCCCCGAAGTGGTAGTAGTACATGTAGGGGCTCGGGTTGAGCGAGCGCAGCGCGCGGTACAGGCTCAGCGGCGAGGCCTGGTAGCGCTTGCTGATGCGCTGCCCCACCTGCACCTGCATGAAGTCGCCCGCAGCGATCAGCTCCTTGGCGCGCTCCACCGCCGCCAGGAAATCCGCCTTGGCGAACTCGCGCAGTTCGGCGTGGCTCTCGCCGCCCTTGACCATCGGGGCGCTGACCGAGTACTTGAGCTGCTCGCGCAGTTCACGCAGGCGCTTCTTGGCGCTGGCGTAGGCCTCGGGCTGGCCGGGATCGGCGTAGACGATCAGGTAGAGCTTGCCCGAGAGGTTGTCGATGACGGCCAGTTCCTCGGTCTGCAGCAGCAGGATGTCGGGGCAGCCCAGCGTGTCGGGCGGGCAGGTGGCTTCGAGCTTCTTCTCGATGTGGCGCACCGTGTCGTAGCCGAAATAGCCGGCCAGACCGCCGCAGAAGCGCGGCAGGCCCGGACGCAGCGCCACCTTGAAGCGCCGCTGGTAGGTCTCGAAAAAATCAAGCGGGTTGCCCGTGGCGGTTTCCACCACGACGCCGTCACGCACCACTTCCGTCCTGGCCTCGGCACCGAACCCGGTGGCGCGCAGCAAGGTGCGGGCGGGCAGTCCGATGAAGCTGTAGCGCCCGAAGCGCTCGCCACCCACCACCGACTCCAGCAGGAAGCTGTGCTTGCCACCGTCCTTGCCGTGGGCCAGCTTGAGGTAGAGCGAAAGCGGGGTTTCGAGATCCGCGAAAGCCTCGGCCATGAGGGGAATGCGGTTGTAGCCCTGGCTGGCCAGGCTTTTGAATTCGAGTTCGGTGATCACGGGTGAGCCTCCTGCAGCCCAGGCCCCGCAGGCGCGGGGCGTTCATTCAATCCAGTGCTCCCAAGGGGAGCTCGAAGGCGCGACGGCGGCAAGCGGTCACGCGGTCGGGGGAATAACGTGAACTTATGGCTTGCGCCAGGGCCAGGCCTCCCGGCCCCCGTGCAAGGCCAGGCGGGCATCGAAGGTGCTGCGCCGAATGAACATGCCAGTGAGTGTAGCAAACCGCCGCCATGGCCGCACTCGCCAGAACAGGGCACAGCGGTCTATGATGTTAGGTTGCTCTCGACGCACCCTGCCCACGTGAACGCCAAGACCCTCGCCACCGCCTCGCCCCCACCGCCAGCGCATTCCGCCGCCGAGCCTGCCGGCGCCTATCTGGGCCATGCCCTGCAGCGCCCGCTCATCAGCGTGCGCGGGGCCCGCACGCACAACCTCAAGGGGGTCGACCTCGACATCCCCAAGCACGCCCTGGTGGTGATCACGGGGCTGTCCGGGTCGGGCAAGTCCAGCCTGGCCTTCGACACGCTCTACGCCGAGGGCCAGCGGCGCTATGTGGAAAGCCTGTCGGCCTACGCGCGCCAGTTCCTCCAGCGCATGGACAAGCCCGACGTGGACCTGATCGAGGGGCTATCGCCCGCCATTTCCATCGAGCAGAAGGCCACCAGCCACAACCCGCGCTCCACCGTGGGCACCGTCACCGAGATCCACGACTACCTGCGTCTGCTGTACGCCCGCGCCGGGACCCCGTACTGCCCGGAGCACGACCTGCCCCTGCAGGCGCAGACGGTCAGCCAGATGGTGGATGCGGTGCTGGCCCTGCCGGCCGACACCCGTCTGATGGTGCTGGCCCCGATCGCGCGCGGACGCAAGGGCGAGTTCGCGGAGACCCTGGCCACCCTGCAAGCCCAGGGTTACATCCGCTTCCGTGTCGACGGCGCCGTGGTGGAGGCCGAGCATCTCCCCGCGCTGCACAAGCAGGAGAAACACGACATCGACGTCGTGGTCGACCGCGTCAAGGTCCGCCCCGAAGACAGCCCCTCCTCCTCCGGGCTCGGCCTGCCGGCAGCGGGGGGTAACCCTGCCGTGGGCCTGAGACAGCGCCTGGCCGAGAGCTTCGAGACCGCACTGCGCCTGGCCGACGGTCGCGCCATCGCCGTCGAGATGGACACCGGAGACGAGCACCTCTTCAGTGCCCGCTTCGCCTGCCCGCTGTGCAACCATGCGATCGGCGAACTCGAACCCCGCCTGTTCTCGTTCAACTCGCCCATGGGTGCCTGCCCGGGCTGCGATGGGCTGGGGCACACCGAAGTGTTCGACGCCGACCGGGTGGTGGCCTTCCCCGGCCTGAGCCTGGCCAGCGGCGCGATCAAGGGGTGGGACCGCCGCAACGGTTACTACTTCGCCATGATCGAGAGCCTGGCCACCCACTTCGGCTTCGACCCCGAAGCGCCCTGGGAGAGCCTGCCGGAGCCGGTGCGGCACACGGTGCTGTACGGTTCCGGCGACGAAGAGATCGCGTTCGGCTACACGATGGACACCGGCAGCAGGGCCGGCCGCAAGCTGACCAAGAAGCACCCCTTCGAAGGCATCGTGCGCAATTTCGAGCGGCGCTACCGCGAGACGGACTCCCCCGCCGTGCGCGAGGAACTGGCCCGATACCGCGCCACGCAGCCCTGCCCCGATTGCGGGGGCGCGCGCCTGCGCAAGGAAGCCCGGCACGTGTTCGTGGGCGAAGGGGCCCAGCGGCGCGCCATCTTCGAGATCAGCCACGTCACCCTGGGCGAGGCGCAGGCCTACTTCCAGGCGCTGCAGCTCCAGGGAGCCAAGGCCGAGATCGCGGACAAGGTGGTGCGCGAGATCGCCTCGCGCCTGAAATTCCTCAACGACGTCGGCCTGAACTACCTCAGCCTGGACCGCAGCGCCGAGACCCTCAGCGGCGGCGAGGCCCAGCGCATCCGGCTCGCCTCCCAGATCGGCTCGGGCCTGACCGGCGTGATGTACGTGCTCGACGAACCCAGCATCGGCCTGCACCAGCGCGACAACGACCGCCTGATTGACACCCTCAAGCACCTGCGCGACCTGGGCAACAGCGTGCTGGTCGTGGAGCACGACGAGGACATGATCCGCGCCGCCGATCACGTCATCGACATGGGGCCGGGCGCCGGCGTGCACGGGGGACGCGTCATGGCCCAGGGCAGCTGCGCCGAGGTGATGGCTAACCCCCACTCGCTCACCGGCCAGTACCTGTCCGGCGTGCGGCGTATCGAGGTGCCGCGCCAGCGCACCCCCTGGCTGCCTGAAACGACCGCGGCCGCAGCGCCACCGACCTCCGCGAAGACACCGAGGGCCGCCTGGCCCGTGCGCAAGGCGCCCGCCGCAGCGGCGTCGGCCAGCGGGCTGCAGACCCTGCGCGTGGTTCGGGCCACCGGGCACAACCTCAAGGACGTGACGGTGGACTTCCCCGTCGGACTGCTGACCTGCGTCACCGGCGTGAGCGGCTCGGGCAAGTCCACCCTGGTCAACGACACCCTGTACGCCGCCGTGGCACGCCACCTCTACCGTTCCCACGACGAACCCGAACCGCACGAAGCCATCGAGGGGCTGGAGCACTTCGACAAGGTGATCAACGTCGACCAGTCGCCCATCGGCCGCACGCCGCGCAGCAACCCGGCCACCTACACCGGCCTGTTCACCGGCATCCGCGAACTGATGGCCGAAGTGCCTGCGGCGCGCGAGCGCGGCTATGGCCCCGGCCGCTTCAGCTTCAACGTGGCTGGTGGCCGCTGCGAGGCCTGCCAGGGCGACGGCGTGGTCAAGGTCGAGATGCACTTCCTGCCCGACGTCTACGTGCCCTGCGACGTGTGCCAGGGTGCGCGCTACAACCGCGAGACGCTCGACATCCTCTACAAGGGCAAGAACATCGCGCAGATCCTGGACCTCACGGTGGAGCAGGCCCACGCCTTCTTTGGCGCGGTGCCCACGCTGCAGCGCAAGCTGCAGACCCTGCTGGACGTGGGGCTGAGCTACATCCAGCTCGGCCAGAGCGCCACCACGCTGTCGGGCGGCGAGGCGCAACGCGTCAAGCTGGCGCAGGAACTCTCCAAGCGCGACACCGGACGCACGCTCTACATCCTGGACGAACCCACCACCGGCCTGCACTTCGCCGACATCGAGCTGCTGCTCAAGGTGCTGCACCACCTGCGCGATGCGGGCAATACCATCGTGGTGATCGAGCACAACCTCGATGTCATCAAGACCGCCGACTGGGTCATCGACATGGGGCCCGAAGGCGGCGCCGGGGGCGGCACGGTGGTGGCCGCCGGCACCCCCGAGGCGGTGGCCGACCACCCCGACAGCCACACCGGACACTACCTCAGGCGTCTGCTGCCCTGAAGGGCCGGTGCGACCGGGCTCACCGCCCGCTCAGGCCGAAGATGGCATCGACCACCTTGCGGGTGGCGATCTCGATCAGCACCACATCGTCGTCGACCCGGCCGTACTCGTAACCGGCCGGCGGCAGGCCGAGGCGGCGGCGCAGTTCCTCGGGCAGGGAGTTGGGCGTCACACCGGAGGGCAGCGGCTGGCCCATGGTCCATTTCTTGGCGATGCCGGGCGGCAGGCAGCCGTTGTTCTTCTTGGCCAGCCCCGGCGGGCACTTGCCGGCGGCCATGCGCGGGGCGTAATAGCCCGTCACCGCTTCGCGATGGGCATCGCGGAAGAACCCGATGCCCGCCGGTGTCTTCTCCTGCGCCTCATCGGCCTTCTCTTCGGCAGGTTCCTTCCTGTTTTTTGACGGGCCGGCGGCTCCCTGATTCTGCTCTGCCGCCACGCGCCATTGCGGCTTGCCCGGAGCCGCATCGGGCTTCTGGGCCCAGACCTGGGGACCAGACAGCAGGGACACCCCAAAAACGAAAACCATGGCGGCCCGGGGCAGCAGGCGAAAAACAGCGGACATCATGTGGTGCTCCTGATTGAACCCCTGCTATCGTAAACATTTCCCGACGCCGCAACGTGTCGGCCCCCGAACAACTGTAAGCCGATGTATCGGTCCAAAACCCCCGCGCATCAGCGCCCTGGGGCAAATCGGGAGACAATGGCAAAGGGGCTCACACCCCGGGATTCACCTCTGACCTTAGACCCATCCAACGTTCCATGACCCGTTTCGACTTTGATTTCTTCGTGATTGGCGGCGGCAGCGGCGGTGTGCGCGCGGCCCGCATGGCGGCGCAGCGCGGCGTGCGCGTGGCCCTGGCCGAGGCCCTGGGCACCGATGGCCTGGGCGGCACCTGCGTCAACGTCGGCTGCATTCCCAAGAAGCTCTACAGCTATGCGGCGCACTACGCCGAGGCCTTCGAGGAAGCACGCGGCTACGGCTGGACGCTGCCGCAGGCGCCGGTGCTGGACTGGGCCACCCTCAAGGCCAACCGGGCGAAGGAAATCACGCGCCTCAACGGCGTCTACGCCAACCTGCTGCGCGGCTCGGGGGTGACCACCCTCAACGGCTTCGCGCAACTGCTGGACGACCACACCGTGCGACTGGCCACGCTCAACGCCGACGGCAGCCCCGGCCACCAGACCTTCACCGCCGGGCACATCCTGATTGCCACCGGCGGCACGCCGCACGTGCCGCACTTCCAGGGCCGCGAACACGTCATCACCTCCAACGAGGTGTTCGACCTGCCTGCCTTCCCGCAGCGGCTGCTGATCGTGGGCGGCGGCTACATCGCCTGTGAGTTCGCCTCCATCTTCAACGGTCTGGGCGCCCGCGTCACACAGCTGTACCGGGGCGAGCAGATCCTGCGCGGTTTCGACGACGAGGTGCGCCACTTCGTGGCCGCCGAAATGGGCAAGGCCGGGGTGGACCTGCGGCTGGAGGCCGGGGTGGTGAGCATCCACCGCGAGGCCGACGGCCTGCACGTGCTGATGGAGGACGGCAACCGCGTGGTGGTCGACGCCGCGCTCTACGCCACCGGGCGCGTGCCCAACGTGCAGGGCCTGGGACTGGACGCCGTGGGCGTGGCGCAAGGCCCCCAGGGCGCGATCGTGGTCGATGCGAACTACCGCACCAACGTGCCCGGCATCCACGCCCTGGGGGACGTGACCGCCCGTGTGCAGCTCACCCCCGTGGCCCTGGGCGAAGCCATGAAACTGGTGGACCACCTGTTCGGCCCGGCGGCCGGCAAGCCCCCGCGCGACATGAGCTACGACCTGATCCCGACCGCCGTATTCACCCACCCCAACATCGGCACCGTGGGCGACACCGAAGCCCAGGCGCGCGAACGGTACGCCCGCGTGACGGTGTTCCGTTCCGAATTCCGCGCACTCAAGCACACGCTCAGCGGCAGCCAGGAACGCACCCTGATGAAACTCGTCGTCGACGCCGACAGCGACCGCGTGGTGGGCCTGCACATGGTCGGCCCCGACGCGGGCGAGATCGTGCAGGGTTTTGCCGTGGCCATGAAGGCCGGCGCCACCAAGGCGGTGTTCGACAGCACCATCGGCATCCACCCCACGGCGGCCGAGGAATTCGTGACCATGCGAGAGCCGGTGGCCCCCGCGGGCAACGCCTGAGGCGACTGCGGTCGCTCAGCCCCTGGCCAGCCCCAGGGCCAGCACGCACACGGCCGTGTGCACCCACAGGCCCGGGACCAGCCACGCGACATATCGGGCGCCACCCGCTAGCCAGGCCGTGACCGACTTGCTCAGGGCGTGGACGGACAGGGCCAGCATGATGGCCCACAGGCCAGCGCCCGACGGATCGGGCGGCCCCTGCACCAGGACGGCAGCGGTGGCGGAATGGACATCGACCAGGGCGGCCAGCAGGGTGCCAGCGAGCTGGCCGGCCTGGCCCAGCCACAAACCCAGGCCGTGCACCAGCACCTGCACCAGCGTCAACAGAAGGGCCACCAGCGCGGCCCCACGCAGGCTGAACATCCGCCCTGACCCGCTGCCGGCCGGTCGACGCACACCCATGGGAAGCGCCTCCATGCGTGGCGATGTGGGCGTCCACTCGCTGCCTTCCGCCGGCGCCCCCCGAACCAGCCAGGCGCCCCAGGCCAACGCGATGACCGACCCGGCCACGACAGGCCACAGCAGGAGCCGCCACCATGCCGGCTGAACGGCCAGGGCAACGACGAGCAACTGCACCAGGGTCGGAACACAAGAGAGCAGGCCGGCACCGGCCATCATGCGCGCGCCCGAACGCCCTTGCCGCACCGCCATGCCGTGGCTGGCGATGGTCGCGGTGCTGGAGACAAAACCGGCGGCAATCGACGACAAGGCCACCGCCTGCCGGGCCTCCAGCAGGCGGCGCCCCAGATGCGCCAGAGACTGGATCGCCAGCAGCAGGGCCAGCAGCTGCGTGATCAGATACGGATTGAGCACAACCCCCCACAAGGGGCGGTTGGGCATGAGCGGCAGCGCGATCAGCACCAGGGCCCCGAGGACGATGCCGTCGCGGACCTCGCCCGCCGACAGCCACTGGCTGGCCAGCCGGTGCAGGCGGTCGCGTGCGGCCAGCAGGCCGGTCAAGACCACCGCCATGGCCGCCGCCAAGGGCGCGCTCCAGGCGGCCAGCACACCGATCAGGTAGGTCAGAAGCAGGGCCACCTCGGTGGTCACGCCCGGGTCGGGGGAGCGGTCGCGCAGGTGTGCGACCACGCCCAGGCCGACCAGCAACGCCGCCCCGGCCACCACCAGACCGGCCAGCCCCGTGAGGGCGGCGGCGGCACCGAGCACGGCGGCAATCGAGAAGGTGCGCAACCCGGCAAACGCCCGCGTGGGCCCCTGTCCCTTGCGCCGCTCACGCTCAATGCCCACCAGCAGGCCGCAGCCCAGCGCCACGGCCAGCACCGTGGCGGCCTGGATCACATCGACCTGCTGCGGCAGCAGGAGGGGCATCTCATCGGGCAAGGGCGATCCTCGTCGTGGGTCCATAGGACAATGGCGGCATGTACCAGACCCCCGAATTTACCGCCCCCGAACGTTACACCGATCCGACCGCCGCCCTGGCGCAGGTTCAGACCCTCTATGCTCGGGGGGTGGTCTTTCTGCGCGAGGCCATGCAGCGCTTCGTGGCGGAGCCCTTGCCGGCCCCTGGCGCCACGGTACAGCGGGTGCGCGCCTGCTATCCCTTCGTGCGCCTTCACTCCCACAGAGCCACCCGCCCACCCACGGCAGGCGGGCCGGCGCGGCTGAGCTACGGCTTTGTCGCAGGCCCCGGCCGCTTCGAGACCACCCTGACGCGCCCCGACCTCTACGCCGACTACTACCTTGAACAGTTCCGCCTGCTGCTGGACAACCACGGCGGTGAGCTGGAGATCGGCATTGGCACCCAGCCCATCCCGGTGCATTTCGCCTTCGCCGAGCACGACCACGTCGAGGGCGAGCTGAGCGCCGATCACCGCGCCCTGCTGCGCGACGTGTTCGACCTGCCCGACCTCTCGGCCATGGACGACGGCATCGCCAACGGCACGCACGAACCGCCGCCCGGTGAGCCCCAGCCGCTGGCGCTGTTCACCGCGCCCCGCGTGGACTATTCGCTGCAGCGCCTGCGCCACTACAGCGGAACGGCGCCGGCGTGGTTCCAGAACTTCGTGCTGTTCACCAATTACCAGTTCTACATCGACGAGTTCATCCGCCTCGGGCACGCCGAAATGGCCCGGCCCGACAGCGAATACATCGCCTTCGTGGAACCCGGCAACGTGGTGACGCTGCGCCAAGGCCTGACGACAGATGGGCTCCGATCCCTGCAGCCCTTGTGGAACGGCGAGCCCGGCATCGAGCCGCCACGCCTGCCACAGATGCCCGCCTACCACCTGCTGCGCGCCGACCGCAGCGGCATCACCATGGTCAACATCGGCGTGGGGCCGAGCAATGCCAAGACCATCACCGACCACATCGCGGTGCTGCGCCCGCACGCCTGGCTCATGCTCGGCCACTGTGCCGGCCTGCGCAACAGCCAGCAACTGGGCGACTACGTGCTGGCTCACGCCTACGTGCGCGAGGACCACGTGCTCGACGAGGAACTGCCGCTGTGGGTGCCGATTCCTGCCCTGGCTGAGATCCAGCTCGCCCTTGAAGGTGCGGTGGCCGACGTGACCGGGCTGGGCGCGGGCGAACTCAAGCGCATCATGCGCACCGGCACCGTGGCCAGCACCGACAACCGAAACTGGGAACTGCTGCCCGACAACACACCGCAGCGGCGCTTCTCGCAGTCGCGCGCCGTGGCGCTGGACATGGAGAGCGCCACCATCGCCGCCAACGGCTTCCGCTTCCGCGTGCCCTACGGCACCCTGCTGTGCGTGAGCGACAAGCCGCTGCACGGCGAGATCAAGCTGCCCGGCATGGCCAACCAGTTCTACCGCGAGCGCGTCGACCAGCACCTGCGCATCGGCATCCGCGCCATCGAGCGGCTGCGCGCCGGGGGCGTGGACCAGCTGCACAGCCGCAAGCTGCGCAGCTTCGCCGAGGTGGCGTTCCAGTGAAGTCGCTCAGGCTGCGCGCGGCCTGACCCGGGACGCGGCCAGCTTGGCGTTGGCGCGGGCGGTGTCGGTGTCCTGCGCGCGGGCCAGCGCCACGCCCATGCGGCGCTTGACGAAGCTCTCGGGCTTGCCGAACAGGCGCAGGTCGGTGCCGGGCACGGCCAGCGCCTCGTCCACGCCGTCGAACACGATGCCGGTGGCTTCCACACCGCCGTAGATCACGGCGCTCGCGCCCGGGTTGCGCAACGAGGTGTCCACCGGCAGGCCCAAGATGGCGCGCGCATGCAGCTCGAACTCGCTCTGCCACTGGGTGGCCAGCGTCACCAGGCCGGTGTCGTGCGGGCGCGGGCTGACCTCGCTGAACCAGACCTGCTCGCCCTTGACGAACAGCTCCACGCCGAACAGGCCCTGGCCGCCAAGGTCGTCGGTGACGGCCTTGGCGATCTGGCGCGACTTCTCCAGCGCCGCCGGGTGCATGGCCATGGGCTGCCAGCTCTCCACGTAGTCGCCCCCGACCTGCACATGGCCGATGGGGTCGCAGAAATGGGTTTCGACCTGGCCGTCGACGCCCAGCGCCCGCACGGTGAGCTGGGTGATCTCGTAGTCGAAGTCGATGAAGCCTTCAACGATCACACGCCCATGGCTGACGCGTCCGCCGGCCATGGCGCAGTCCCAGGCCTTCTGCACGTCGGCGGGTCCGTCGATCTTGCTCTGACCCTTGCCCGAGCTGCTCATCACCGGCTTGACGATGCAGGGGTAGCCAATGCCGGCATCGATGGCCGCCTGCAGTTCGGCCAGCGAGTCGCAGAACTTGTAGGGGCTGGTCGGCAGCCCCAGCGTCTCGCCAGCCAGGCGGCGAATGCCCTCGCGGTCCATGGTCAGGCGCGCGGCGCGCGCGGTCGGAATCACGCGCACGGTGCCGGCGGCTTCGAGCTGCTCCAGCATGGGCGTGGCAATGGCCTCGATCTCGGGCACCACCAGATCGGGCTTTTCGGCTTCGATCAGGGCCTGGAGCTGGGCCGGGTCGCTCATGGTGATGGTGCGCGCGTGGTGCGCCACCTGCTGGCCGGGGGCGTGGTCGTAGCGGTCCACGGCAATCGTCTCGACCCCCAGGCGCTGCAGCGCGATCAGCACCTCCTTGCCCAGCTCGCCGGAGCCGAGCAGCATGACTTTGGTCGCGTGGGGGGTCAGGGGGGTGCCGAGGGTGGTCATAGGGGTTCTCACTGAAAGGAAGAAGGGGATGGATGATGGTGCAGCGCCCGTCTACCGGGGCACCTGGCCCATGGCCTGGCCCATGCGGACGGGCTGGCCCGGCGCCCAGCCGGCGTCGAACGCCAGCGCCTCTTGGGGAAACAGCATCACCACGGTGGAGCCCAGCAGGAAGCGGCCCATCTCGGCGCCGCGCTGCAGTTCGATCGACCGGTCGTCGTAGCGCCACTCGCGCGGCACGCCGGGGCGTGGCGGATTGACCACGCCGTGCCAGACCGTGGCCATGCTGCCCACGATGGTCGCGCCCACCAGCACCAAGGCGAAATCGAAGCGGCGCTGGCCGGCTTCGCCCTCGAACACGCAGACCACGCGCTCGTTGCGCGCGAACAGGCCGGACACGCCACGGGCCGTCACGGGGTTGACCGAAAACAGGTCGCCCGGCACGTGAACCATGCGCTTGAGCCGCCCGGCGCAGGGCATGTGAATGCGGTGGTAGTCGCGCGGGCTCAGGTAGAGCGTGGCAAAGCGGCCATCGTCGAATCCGGCCGCCAGGGCCGCATCGCCGCCGAGCAGCGCGGTGGTGGAATAGCGGTGGCCCTTGGCCTGGAAGATCTGGTCGCGCTCGATGGCGCCGAACTGGCTGATGGCACCGTCGACCGGGCAGACGAAATCGGCCTCGGCCAGCGGACGCGCGCCCGGCCGCAACGCGCGGGTGAAGAAGTCGTTGAAGGTGGCGTAGCGGTCGGTGTCCGGGTCGGCCGCCTCGCTCATGTCCACACCATAGCGCGCCACGAAGCGGCGGATGGCGGCCTGCGTGAACGCGCCCAGCGGACGGCGCGCCAGGGCCCCGGCCAGCGCGGTCAGAGCCCGTTTCGGGAGCAGGTACTGCGGCAACACCGCCAGACGGTCGGACACGGGCACTTCCTCAGGGGTCAAAGGGCCGGATTTTACCGGCCCCCTTGTCGGCCCCGTCACCTGCCGGAACGCTTGCCGAAAGCCTGGCCAAATGGCACGACAATGCCGTCCATGACACCGCTGTTCGACGTCCGCCACCTCACCAAGCGCTACGGCTCCACCACCGTGGTCGACGACCTCTCGTTCCACATCGCACCCGGGGAATGCCTGGGCGTGATCGGCCCCAACGGCGCGGGCAAGACCACCACCATCCGCATGTGCCTGGGCCTGACCACGCCCGACGGCGGCAGCATCACGGCGCTGGGCCTGCCGATGCCGCAGCAGGCCGAGGCCATCAAGGCCCAGCTCGGCGTGGTCAGCCAGTTCGACACGCTCGACCCCGACTTCACCTGCGCCGAAAACCTGCTGGTGTTCGGGCGCTACTTCGGCCTGTCCAAGGCGCAGATGCGCGAGCGCATTCCGGCCCTGCTGGACTTCGCCGCGCTGGGCCACAAGGCCCACGCGAAGCCGGGCGAACTCTCGGGCGGCATGAAGCGCCGGCTCAGTCTGGCGCGCGCGCTGGTCAACGACCCGCAGCTGCTGCTGCTCGACGAGCCCACCACCGGCCTCGACCCGCAGGCGCGCCACCTGATGTGGGAGCGCCTGCAGCAGTTGCTGCAGCAGGGCAAGAGCATCCTGCTGACCACCCACTTCATGGACGAGGCCGAACGCCTGTGCCAGCGCCTGCTGGTGATCGACCACGGGCGCAAGATCGCCGAAGGCCGGCCCCGCGCCCTGATCGCCGAGCACCTGGAGCCCGACGTGGTCGAGGTCTACGGCAGCGGCCACGCGCAGGCCACCACGCTGGCCGAATCGCCCCTGGCCGCGCTGGCCACCCGCGTGGAAGTCAGCGGCGAAACGGTGTTCTTCTACACCCAGGACGCCAAGCCCCTGCTGGCGCGTCTGAACGAACGCCCCCAGCTGCGCACCCTGCACCGCCCCGCCAACCTCGAAGACCTCTTCCTCAAGCTCACCGGCCGCCAGATCCGGGAAGACGGCTGAACCGACCCGCACACCCCATGACCCCCGACACCCCTGCACCCACGCCGTCCACGACCCGCCACTGGCGGGCACCCGACATTTCCTGGCGCTTCTGGCCCGTCTTCCTGCGCAACCTGCTGGTGTGGCGCAAGCTGGCCGTGCCCAGCCTGGTGGGCAACATCGCCGAGCCGCTGATCTGGCTCGTGGCCTTCGGCTACGGCATGGGCAGCCTGGTGGGCAGCATCACCCTGCCCGGCGCGGACGGCGCCGCAGACGTGGTCGTTCCCTACATCGTGTTCCTGGCCAGCGGCAGCATCTGCATGAGCGCCATGAACGCCGCCACCTTCGAGGCGCTGTACTCGTCGTTCTCGCGCATGCACGTGCAGAAGACCTGGGACGGCATCATGAACGCCCCGGTCACGCTCGACAACATCCTGCTGGCCGAGATGCTGTGGGCCGCCTTCAAGGCGCTGTTCACCGTCACGGCGATCCTGGGCGTGATGCTGGCGCTGGGCATCAGCCACAGCCCCAAACTGCTGCTGGCCTGGCCGGTGTTGCTGGGCGTGGGCATCACCTTCAGCTGCATCGCGCTGATCTTCAACGCGCTGGCCCAGGGCTACGACTTCTTCACCTACTACTTCACGCTGTTCCTCACGCCGATGATGTTCCTCAGCGGCGTGTTCTTCCCGCGCGAACAACTGCCCGATGCGGTGCTGTGGCTGGCCAACCTGCTGCCCCTGACGCACGCGGTGCAGTTGGTGCGTCCGCTGTTCCTGGACCAGTGGCCCGCCGACGCCTGGCTGCACGGGACGGTGCTGGCGGCCTATGCCGTGGGCGGGTTCTGGCTGGCGCTGGCCCTCACGCGGCGGCGCTTTGCCCGCTGAGGCCGCCGGCAGCGCCCAAGCGGCTCAGGCCTGGGCGGGGAACATCTGCTCCATCTCGCGCCGCACGCGGTAGGCGTGGGTGGTGGTGTCCATGGCCACGTCGTCCCAGCTCAGGCTCTGGCCCTTGCTGACCGGGCGCACCACCTTGACACTGTGCGCCAGCCCCAGGGGCAGGCCCCCGATGCGGCGTGACGTCTCCGCCGGCAGCAGCTTGCCCCAGACGGTGTAGCCGCCCTCGCCGTCGAGCATCTCGCCCGGCTGCAGATCGCGCTTGGCGGTGGCCACCACATCGGCGTTCCAGCCCGTGGCCACGCCGGTGGGCTCGCCGCGGCAGGCGATGCTGGCCACCGACATGCCCACCTCCAACCCGATCAGGTGCCAGCGCTTGTAGAGCGTGAAATAGCGTCCGGACGGGTCGGTGTGCGCCTTGTACTCCTCGAAGCAGTGCTTGATGTAGTCGGTCTCGGCCTCCACCGTGACCCACACGCCCATGCGGATGTCGTAGGGAATGACGCGGCCATCGGTCTCCAGCGAAGAGATCACCTCGACCATGCCCTTGCGTTCCAGCACGCCGCCCTCGCTGCGTGGGCGCGTGACGAAGGGAATGTCCTCCACACTGGCGGGCGGGTAGAGCAGACCGTTGCTGGGCACGGCCAGACCGGTGGCGTTGGCCACGGCGGTGCTTTCGATGCTGGGCTTGGAGCCATCGAGGAAGCTGTTGAACATCTTGGGGTTGAGTCCGCCGCGCGCGGCCTGCTCGGGCGTCAGGCCCCAGTTGTTCCACACCGTGTCGGGGGTGGACTCGCTGAAGTGCGGCAGCCACTTGTGCCCGCGCCCGGCCGCCACCACCGGAAAGCCGCAGGTGCGCGCCCAGTCCACCAGGTCGCAGATCATGGCCGGCTGGTCGCCGTAGGCCAGGGAATAGACGACACCCGCCTGCGCGGCCTTGCGCGCCAGCAGAGGGCCGCAGAAGGCATCGGCCTCCACCGTCACGTTGACCACGTGCTTGCCGTGGGCAAAGGCCTCCAGGATGTGGTCCACCGCCGCGATCGGGTTGCCGGTGCACTCAACCACGATGTCCACCTGCGGGTGCGTAACCACGGCGCGCCAGTCGTCGGTCAGCCATGTGTGGCCCTGACGCAACGCCTCGTCCAGGGAGGCGGCCTGCGTCTGCCCGGCCGGCCAGCCCACGCGCGCCAGGTTGGCGCGGGCCGCGTCGGGGGCAAGGTCGGCAATGGCCACCAGGTGCACGCCGGGCATGCGCGGCGCCTGCGCCAGGTACATGGAGCCGAACTTGCCGGCACCGATGAGGGCAACGCGCACGGGCCGCTGATCTGCCGCGCGGCGCTGGAGTTGGGCGTAGAGAGACATGGTGAAAACCCTTCCGGCACGGGGTGTGCCTGTGACGTATTTCAGTCTAAACCGGCGTGCGCTGCGGCTCTGGCAAGCCGGCGACACGTGCCCTGCCCGGTGAGCGACGGGCACAAAAAAACCCGGTATGCCGCAAAGGCACACCGGGCAGACGCACTGTACCGGAAGGCGTCAGAATTTGCGGCTGTACTGGATGCCGAGGGATTTTTGGCTCATGTAGATAGTCGTTGGCGCATTGCCCGCCTGAATATTAGGTCCAGAAACCGAATTCTTCTTGGCATACATGAAGGCAAAACTCCACTCCTCATTCTTGGATGGCGCATAAGTCCCGCCAAGCGTGATGTGCGACTTGGTCACACCTGGGGCCAAGATACCGAAGGTAACGTCCTCTGTTCCAACTGGGTTATCTCCATGGTTGTAGCCGGCCCGCAAGGTCCAGCGCTCGTTCATTTGCCACTGGACACCTACCTTGACCACATTGATATCAGACCAACCAAACCCACCAGCGGTATTTGGCTGACCAACAGACGGCACACCACTGAAATTGATACGCTGATAGTCTAAGGCGACCTGGACTGTCGGGGACGCCTGTATGGCGATGCCCAAGTTGTAGTTCTCAGGGATGTCAAAGTTGCCGCCATCCAAAAACAGCCCCGCGTAGTCCTTAAACTTGCTCATCTTGATCTTAGGCGCATAGGCGGCACCGATCGTGATTCCATCGCTCACTTTGCCCATGTAGCCCAGACGAACGCCAACTCCCGAGCTAGAGTCATATCTACCACTTCCGGTCCCCAAGCCATAACCCTTAAACTGCTGGTAGACCAATTGGGGAGAAATACCAACCGAGTGGTTATCATCCACTTTATAGGCCAATGTCGGCGCCACCACCAATTGCATCATGTCGATGCCTCTATTGAGCGGGGCACCATAATCGGTATTCAAGCCCCCGTTGCCATACACACTCAACCCCACAGACATCTTGTCTGACAACGATCGGTTGTAGCCGAATTCTGGAACCAAGAACAGTTCCTTGCCGCTCTCAACTAGGCCACCAAATGCGGTACTGTCCACCCCGCGCTTCGGCATGAACACATCCACCCCCAGATCCAAGCGGTCGCCCGCGTAGGCGGCGGCGGCCGGGTTGTTGGCACCGGCAAAGCCGTCCTGGGCCATGGCGGTGGCGGCGCCACCCATGCCTTTGGCTTTGATGCCGTAGCCATGCGAGAAATAGCCGTTCGTGGCATGGGCGGCCGTGGCACCGGCCACCAGCAGGGTGGCCAGCGTGACGTGGCGCAGGGTGAAGGGGGAACGCATGGTTTGTCTCCTCAGAGGTGTCTTGTGTTTCGAATGTTGGGCCATTTGTGCATGGGCATTGCGGCCCATGCAGCGATTATGAATACCCACTACCGTACGGTAATAAGGAGATTCCCTAGTCAGAACTCACCCTTGGATGCACGTTCCATCATTTCCCAGATGGTGTCGCGCACGGCCTGGGCCTCTTCCTTGAGCGGCGAAGGCAGCTTGCGGCCCATCTTGACCATCATGTCCATGTTGAGGGTGTAGAGCCACAGGCCGTCTTCCTTCTCGACCACGCTGATGCGGCAGGGCAGGTAGGCCGCCATGTGCGGGCTGAAGTCCACCATCTTGCGGGCGGTGGTGGGGCTGCAGTAGGAGTAGACCGTGAGGTGCTTTTCGGGCTTGCCGGAGCGGGCCTCGAGTTCCTTGGACAGGGGCAGGATGCCGACGTCGCGCATGTTGCGCTCCACCGCCACACCCTTGAGGATGTCGGCCACGTCGTCGGCGCTCACACCGGCCTTGACCTTGCGTTCCCAGGTGGTGGCCACGGCGATGTCGCCTTCACCCTCGATCCAGCGGTCCCACATGCGGCCGGCCTCGGCGGCCGCGCCGTCTTCCAGCTTGCCGATGGTGCTGATGGTGCCACAGCCGGTGGTCGAGACCACGGTCACAAGAGCGGCCAGGGCGAGCGAAACTTTCTTCCAAGAGAGCATGATGATCCTTCAACTTCACTGATACGGGTTCGAGATACCGGCTTGACTTTTGTCAAGGGAGCGTCGAATGTAAGTCAAAAATCGGCCCACCCCCGACCGTAATTACCCTAGGGGGTAGGGAATGTGCAAAGTGAAACCCGCGCTGCAACCAGGGGCACGCCACACATCTGCAACAATGGAAGAACACAGAACGGTGATTTTTTTGGCAAACTTGCCACGTCACACCCGAAAGAGCCTTCCATGTCCACTGCAGCCACGCCCTCCCGCGCCCGTTCCAGCCAGCCCCCCGGCGCAACCGCCCCGACCCCGGCGAACGCCTACCGCAACGAGCACCAGCGCGACGTCGTCAACCGCCTCAAGCGCATCGAGGGCCAGGTGCGCGCCCTGGTGGAGATGGTCGAGAGCGGCCGCCCCTGCGAGGACGTGGCCCAGCAGATGTCGGCCGCGCGCAAGGCCATGGACAAGGCCTTCTACCGCATGATGGCCTGCACCGTGATGGAGGCCGTGGCCGTTTCCGACAACGACACCTTCAAGGAAGTGGAGCGCTCGACCCGCATCCTGGAGCGCTACGCCTGATTCCTAAGGATCGGTCGCGGGAACCCGTTGTGCAGACCTATCTGGTGGGTGGCGCGGTGCGCGACGGCCTGCTCGGCCATTTCCACCCCGCCCCGGACACCTCCACCGGCCACACGCCGCACACCGACCGCGACTGGGTGGTGGTGGGCGCCACCCCCGAGGCCATGGTGGCGCAGGGCTTTCTGCCCGTGGGCCGCGACTTCCCGGTTTTCCTGCACCCCGAGACGCGCGAGGAATACGCCCTGGCGCGCACCGAGCGCAAGACCGCGCGCGGCTACCACGGCTTTGCCTTCCTGGCCCACCCCGACGTCACCATCGAGCAGGACCTGGCCCGGCGCGACCTGACCGTCAACGCCATGGCCATTGCCGCCGAGGCCCTGGACGCTGAAGGCCGGTTCGACCCGCGCAGCCCCGCCCTGATCGACCCCTACGGGGGACAGCGCGACCTGCAGGCCCGGGTGCTGCGCCACGTGACCGACGCCTTCCACGAGGACCCGGTGCGCATCCTGCGCATGGCGCGCTTTGCGGCCCGCTGGCCCGACTTCACCATCGCCCCCGAAACGCAGGCCCTGATGCGGGAGATGGTGGACGGCGGCGAGATCGACCACCTGGTGCCCGAACGCGTGTGGCAGGAGCTTTCACGTGGCCTGATGGAGCAGCGCCCCTCACGGATGCTGGAAGTTCTGCGCGAGTGCGGCGCCCTGCGCGTGCTGCTGCCCGAGGTGGAACGCCTGTGGGGCGTGCCGCAGCCGCCGCTGCACCACCCGGAAGTGGACACGGGCGTGCACCTGACGCTGGTGCTGGACATGGCCGCGCAGTTGCGGGCCAGCCTGCCCGTGCGCTTTGCCTGCCTGTGCCACGACCTGGGCAAGGGCACCACCCCGGCCGACGTACTGCCCCGCCACATCGGCCACGAGATGCGCAGCGTGCACCTGCTGCGCCGGCTGTGTGACCACTGGCGGGTGCCCACCCACTGCCGCGAACTGGCCGAGGTGGTGGCCCGGGAGCACGGCAACATCCACCGCAGCAGCGGGCTGGGGGCCGCCGCGCTGGTGCGCCTGCTGGAGCGCTGCGACGCCATCCGCAAGCCCGAGCGCTTTGCCGACGTGCTGCTGGCCTGCGAGTGCGACGCCCGGGGGCGCCTGGGCAAGGCCGATGAACCCTACCCGCAAGGCCCCCGACTGCAGGCCGCGCTCGACGCCGTGCTCGCCGTGGCCACCGAGCCCATTGCCCGGCATGCGATCGCGTCGGGCCTGAGCGGGGAGAAGATCGGCGAGCGCATCCACGCCGCCCGGGTGGAGGCCCTGGCCCACCTGGCGGGGGCTGATGCCGCCCCCGAAGCCGGGGATCAGGACCGGCCCAGGGCCGACTGAACCCAGCGCGCGATCTCGGCCGCCGAGCGCATGGCGCCAGGCTGGCGCGCCACCTCCCGCCCGCCCACGAACAGCGCCAGCGTGGGGATGCTGCGGATGTTGAAACGCGCGGCCAGGTGCTGCTCGTCCTCGGTGTTGACCTTGACCAGCCGCACCCGGGGTTCGAGCTGGGCCGCAGCGGCCTCGAAGGCGGGCGCCATCATGCGGCAGGGGCCGCACCAGGGCGCCCAGAAATCGACCAGCACCGGCAGGTCCGAACGCGCGATGTGCCGATCGAACGCCGCCTCGTCCAGCGCCAGCGGCTGGCCCGTGAACAGGGGCCGGTGGCACTTGCCGCAATCCGGCGCACTGCCCAGGTGCGCCTGGGCGATGCGGTTGGTGGTGTGGCAATGCGGGCAGACGATGTGCAGGGTATCGGTCGACATGGTGGGCTCTGAACAGTGAAAACGGGATGACCGGCAGGTGGTGGCCAGAGCCGGCATTTCAAGATACCCCCCAGGGGCACCAACTGTTCAGATCAGCTGGTTGATCAGGCCAGCGAGCAGGCTGAGCACGACGGTGGTGGTGACCGGCAGGAACCACTCCCGCCCGAAGGCCCGGAAGCGGAAGTCGCCCGGCAGACGGCCAAAGCCCAGCTTCTGCAGCAGCGGGGTGAACCAGCTGATGAGCAGCAGGGCCAGGAAGATGACGATCATCCAGCGGATCATGGGTTGGGTCCTGCTACAGGGTATGGGTGCGGTCGCCCTGCGCGAAGCCCAGCGGCAGCCAGCCTGCGGCACTGGCCTGGGGCGCGATGGCCAGCACCTTGAACAGTTCGCCCATCTCGTGCTCGTTGACCAGCCGGGCGAGCTGTGCGCGCTCGGGCAGGCTGGCACCGCCGGCCAGATCCAGCAGTCCGGCGTTGAGCAGGAAACGCCCCTGGCTGCCGTAGCCCATGACCTGCAGGCCGGTCTCCTGGGCGGCCAGCGCCACCCCAGTGAAGTTGACGTGCGCGGTGATGTCCTTGAGGCCGACGTCGCTCAGCGGGTCGGCATCGGCCCGGTGGGAACGGTGGCACATGAGGGTGCCCATGTGGCGCTGCGGGTGGTAGTACTCGGCCTCGGGGAAGCCGTAGTCGATGAAGAAGGCGGCGCCGCGCGTCCAGCGCTCGGCCAGGGAGCGCACGAAGGCCTCGGCCTGGGGATGGATCTCGGTCAGGTAGTCGTGATCGCCCTCGATGGCCACCGGGGGCCGCTGCGCCGTGGGGCGGTCGGCCCAGGCCAGCGCCTCACCGGCCAGGGTGACGCCGCGCTCAAGCCAGACGCCGCCCCGGCGCACCAGCAGCTGCACCGGCATGGCGTCGAGCACCTCGTTGCCGACGATCACGCCCTCGAAGCGCTCGGGCCAGCGGTCTTCCCAGCCCACCAGGGGACCGAAGTCCTGCAGGGTGGCCCGCTGGCGTGCCCGCAGGCTGCCCGAAAGCTCCACGATGCGGTAGGCGCTCACGCTCACCCCATCCTGCTGCAGCTGCGTCAGGATCTGGTGCGCCAGCACCCCAGTGCCGGCCCCGAACTCCCAGACCTCGGTGGTGCCCGTGGCCTGCAGCGCCTGGGCCACCTGGCGCGCCAGCGCACGGCCGAACCAGGGCGACAGCTCGGGCGCGGTGACGAAATCGCTGCCACCCGACGGCATCTGGCCGAACTTGACCGTGTCGCTGGCGTAGTAGCCCCCCGCAGGGCTGTACAGGGCCAGCGCCATGAAACGGTCGAAGGGCAGCCAGCCCCCGGCAGCCTCGATGGTCTGCACCAGGTGCCGCAGGAGGGGGGTGGGTAAAATGGCCGACTCTGCACTCACCTGGGAATTGTCCCTCATGTCCACCGCAGGGCAGCCGTCCGCCCCACCCGCATCCACCCCGCCCCGCACCGTGCTCGTGACCGGCGCGGGCAAGCGCCTGGGCCGGGAGATCGCACTGACACTGGCCGCCGCCGGCTGGCAGGTGGCCGTGCACTACCACCGCTCGGCCAACGAGGCGCGCCAGACCGTGGCCGACTGCCAGGCCCACGGTGTGCGCAGCGCGGCTTTCACCGCCGACCTGGCCGACGAATCCGCCTGCAGCGCCCTGTTGCCGGCCGTGATGGCCGAGTTCGGCCGGGTCGATGCCGTGGTCAACAGCGCCTCGGTGTTCGAGCACGACAGCGCCGAGAGCTTCGGCTTTGCCGCCCTCGACACCCACCTGCACACCAACACCGCCGCACCCGTCCTGCTGGCCCAGGCCCTGCACCGGCACCTGGAAGAGTGCGACGGCGAAGGCGCCGTGGTCAACCTGCTGGACCAGAAGCTCTGGAACATGAACCCGGACTTCTTCAGCTACACCCTCTCGAAGGCCGCGCTGGAAGCCGCCACCACCATGCTGGCGCTCGCACTCGCGCCCCGCGTGCGCGTGGCGGGCGTGGCGCCCGGTCTGACGCTGACCAGCCACATGCTCAGCGACGAGCGGTTCCAGGCCTTGCACCGCCAGTCGCCGCTGGGCCGATCCTCCACGCCCGGGGACGTGGCCTCGGCCGTCCGCTTCGCGCTGGAAAACCGCTCCATCACCGGCACCACGCTGCTGGTCGACGGCGGCCAGCACCTGATGCGCTTCGAGCGCGATTTTTCGCTCATGTGAGCGCCTTTCGACCCCCGCGGGCATGAGCATCTCCAAAGCCAACCAGACCCTCGCCCTGACCGGCCTGCGCTTCGACGCCAACCTGGGCATCCTCGACCACGAGAAGGCCGCGCCGCAGCCCATCCAGGTCGACGCCGAGCTCAACCAGGGCACGCAGCCCCTGCTGCCCCACGACGACCACATCAACCACGTGCTGGACTACCGCAAGGTGCGCCAGATCATCATCGATGAATGCACGGCCGAGCACGTGAACCTGCTGGAGAGCCTGATCGGCAAGCTCACCCACCGGCTGATGCAGCTGCCGGGCGTCATCGGGGTGCGCGTGCGCATCACCAAGCTCGAGATCTTCGAAGACTGCGCAGTGGCCATCCGCATGGAAAGCGGACAGTGGTGAACCTGGGCACAAGCGGTCAGCGCTGACATCAAGCGAAGTTTTTCAAGTTATCTTTTTTGGATAATTTGCTTAATTTCAATATAATCCCGCCGTGGACCCGATTCGAAACCCCTTCGCGCCCGGTGCAGGCACCCCCCCACCGGAGTTGGCCGGCCGCGACACGCTGCGGGAAACCGTGCACATCGCGCTGGAGCGTTCGCGCATTGGCCGTCCCGCCAAGAGCGTCATGCTGGTGGGGTTACGCGGGGTGGGCAAGACCGTGCTGCTGGACCGTATGCGGGACGATGCCGAGGCGGCGGGCATCCACACGCTGCGGCTGGAGGCCCCAGAGGGTCGGTCGCTGCCGGCCCTGCTGGCACCGCAACTGCGCCAAGCCCTGCTGCGCCTGAGCCAGATCGAGAAGGCCCGCGACCTGGCCGTCCGTGCCTTGCGGGCATTGACCGGCTTTGCCAAGGGGCTCAAGCTCACCTATCACGATATCGAAGTCGGTTTCGACCACGAAGCCGAGCCCGGACTGGCCGACAACGGCGATCTGGAACACGACCTACAGGCCCTGATCGAACAGTCGGGCCTGGCCGCCCGCGCAGCAGGCACCGCGCTGGCCCTGTTCATAGACGAACTGCAGTACGTGCCGGAGGCCCAACTGGCCGCCTTGATCACCGCCCTTCACCGCACAGAGCAACGACGACTGCCCGTGGTGCTGGTAGGCGCCGGCTTGCCGCAATTGCGCGGCCAGATGGGCAACGCGAAATCCTACGCCGAACGCCTGTTCGACTTCCCGTTCATTGGGGCGCTGCCCCCGGATGCCGCCGCGCAGGCCATCGCCAAGCCGCTGGCCGATGAGGGCGTGGTCATCACGCCGCAGGCGCTGGAGGAAATCCTGCGTCTGAGCCAGGGCTACGCCTATTTCCTCCAAACCTGGGGGAGCCACACCTGGCTGGCCGCCGAAGCCAGCCCGATCGGCATTGGCGACGTCGAGAAGGCCGGCGTCACCGCCATTGCAGGCCTCGATGAAGGCTTCTTCCGCGTGCGGTTCGACCGTTGCACGCCGAAAGAGAAAAAGTATCTGCGGGCCATGGCCGAACTGGGTGAAGGCCCACACCGCTCGGGCGACATCGCCACCGGCCTGGGCGAGAAAGTGTCGTCACTGGCCCCCACCCGCAGCAGCCTGATTGCAAAAGGCATGATCTGGAGCCCGAACCACGGTGACACGGCCTTCACCGTCCCCATGTTCGACGGATTCATGAAGCGCATCATGCCGGGCAACGACTGGAAGTCCTGATATGACACCCGAAAAACTCGCTTTCGAAAACCACAAACTCGAAAAACGCCTGTGCCGCGAGGTCGGCCGCGCCATTGCCGACTTCAACATGATCGAGGACGGCGACCGGGTGATGGTCTGCCTCTCGGGCGGCAAGGACAGCTACGGCCTGCTCGACATCCTCATGAAGCTGCGCCAGCGCGCCCCGGTGCGCTTCGAGCTGATCGCCGTCAACCTGGACCAGAAGCAGCCGGGCTTTCCGGCGCACATCCTGCCCGAATACCTCAAGGGACTCGGCATCCCGTTCCACATCGAGACGCAGGACACCTACTCCATCGTCAAGAAGGTGATCCCCGAGGGCAAGACCATGTGCAGCCTGTGCAGCCGGCTGCGCCGAGGCATCCTGTACCGCGTGGCCAACGAAGTCGGAGCCACCAAGATCGCGCTGGGCCACCACCGCGACGACATGCTGCAGACGCTGCTGCTCAACATGTTCTTCGGTGCCAAGCTCAAGGCCATGCCGCCCAAGCTGGTGAGCGACAACGGCGAGCACGTGGTGATCCGGCCGCTGGCCTACGTGGCCGAGAAGGACCTGATCCGCTGGGCCGAGGTGCGCGAGTTCCCCATCATCCCGTGCACGCTGTGCGGCAGCCAGGACAACCTGCAACGCGTGCAGGTGGGCAACATGCTGCGCGAGTGGGACAAAAAATTCCCCGGCCGGCTCGACAACATGCTCACGGCGCTGCAGAACGTGGTGCCCAGCCACCTGATGGACCGCTCGCTCTACCCCTTCGAGACCGTCCGCGCCACAGGCGCGGTCCAGCCCGACGGCGACACCGCCTTCGACGAGGAACCCCTGCCCGCGCCACCGGCCCCCATCGCCCACCCGGCATCGAAGGTGATCGCGCTCACGCCGGCCGGCTGAACGGCCAGCCGCCGCCCAGGCTCAGGCGTGCGCCTGCTGCTCGTAGCGCTCGAGCACGGAGCGCAGCGTCGTGGACAGCTCCTCGGCGGCAAATTTTCCGACATAGGCGTCGGCCCCTGCACTGCGCACATGCTGCTCGTTGGTGGCCCCCGACAGAGACGAGTGGATCACGACCGGCAGCCCACGCAGGCGCGGGTCCTGCTTGATGTTGCGCGTGAGCGTGAAGCCGTCCATGTCGGGCATCTCGAGGTCGGTCAGCACCAGGGCGACGCGGTCGCGGATGTCCTGCCCCTGTGCCTCGCACTCGGCCTGCATGGCGCGCAGCCGGTCCCAGGCCTCCTTGCCGGTCTTGGTCATCACGTACGGCAGACCCATGGCCTGCAAACCCTGCTCGATCATGGTGCGCGCCACCAGCGAGTCGTCGGCGGCCAGGATGACCGTGCCGGGCTTGAGCCGCACATCGGCCCCCTGCACCTGGGCCTCGATGTCCTGCAGGTCGTTCGACGGCATCACCTGGCGCAGAATCGATTCGACATCCAACACCTGGGCCAACCGGCCATCGACGGTGTCGCCATCGAGGCGGGCAATGCTCGTGACCATGCCGCGCGCCACGCCGGCATCGGCCGCCAGCACCTGGTTCCAATCCAGGCGCACGATGTCCTCCACCGCCTCCACGGCAAACGCCTGCGTGCTGCGCGAGTATTCGGTGACGAGCATGATGTTGAGCCCGCTGACGGGGGCGCATCCGACCACGGCCGGCAGGTCGATGACCGGGATCACCTGCCCGCGCAGGTTCACCACGCCCAGCACGTGTGCCGGCGCACCGGCCATGGCCGTGACCGGTGGCATGGCCACGATCTCGCGGATCTTGAAGACGTTGATGCCGAACAGTTCGGCCTTGTCGTTGTCGGGCGGGTTGCCCAGCCGAAACAGCAGCATCTCGAACTTGTTCGAGCCGGTGAGGTTGGTGCGCTCGTCAATCTCTTTCTGGACGGTATCCATGGTGGCCTCTGCCTTGGGGTCAGGCCGGGCTGGCCTGTTGGTACCATTCTAGGGACTAGCTTCCGCCGTGCCAAACGCGGCCCCACCCGGAGATTGCTTCTTGCACGCCACCCGCATACTGGCCATCCGCCACGGCGAAACCGCCTGGAACCGCGACACACGCATCCAGGGCCACCTCGACATCCCCCTCAACGACACCGGTCTCTGGCAGGCCGGCCGTGCCGCAGAGGCCCTGCGGGACGAGGCGCTGGCCGCCGTCTACGCCAGCGATCTGAGCCGCGCCCACCAGACCGCCAGCGCCATTGCCGGTGCCCAGAGCCTGAGCGTGCAGACCCACACCGGCCTGCGCGAGCGCTGCTTCGGCGTGTTCCAGGGCCGGACCTGGACCGAACTGGAGGCCGGCTGGCCCGACGCCGCCCAGGCCTGGCGCCAACGTGTGCCCGACTTCGCCCCGGAGGGCGGGGAAAGCCTGCTGCAACTGCGCGAGCGCGTGCTCGCCACCCTGACCGAACTCGCGGCCCGCCACCTGGGCGAGCAGATCGCGGTGGTGGCCCACGGCGGCGTGCTCGACATCCTCTACCGCGCCGCCACCGGCGTCGAACTGCAGGCACCCCGCTCCTGGGACCTGGGCAATGCCGCCATCAACCGTCTGCTCTGGACCCCGCAGGGCCTCAGCCTCGTCGGCTGGGCCGACACCCACCACCTCGAAAGCGCCGGCCTCGATGAAAGCACCACCTGAACACCTGATCGGCCAGTCCGTGGCCGCCATCGACACCCCCGCCCTGGTCGTCGACCTCGACGCCATGGAACGCAACCTGGCGACCATGGCCGACTTCGCGCGGCGCCACGGCGTGCGCCTGCGCCCGCACGCCAAGATGCACAAGAGCGCCTGGCTGGCACTGCAGCAGATGGCAGCCGGTGCCGTGGGGGTGTGCGTGCAGAAGACCGCCGAGGCCGAAGCCCTGCTCGACGGCGGCGTCACCGACCTCTACATCAGCAACGAGGTCGTGGCGCTGCCCAAGCTGCGCCGCGTGGCCCTGCTGGCGCTGGCGCTGGCCGACCGCGGCGGGCGCCTGGCCATCGCCGTCGACAGCGCGCCGGGCGTGCACAACCTGGCCCAGGCGCTCGACGAGGCGATGGCACCGGCATCCACGATCGACGTGTTCGTCGAGCTCGACGTGGGCCACGGCCGCTGCGGCGTGGCCACGCCGGCCGAGGTGGTGCCGCTGGCCCAGGCCATCGCCCGGCACCCCGCCATGCGCTTCGCCGGCATCCAGGCCTACCAGGGCCGGGCCCAGCACCAACGCACCGTGGCCGAACGCCGGGCCGCGCTGGACGACGCCCTGGACCGGCTGAGCCAGACCCTCACGCTGCTGGAACAGGCCGGCCTGCCGGCACCGCTGGTCACGGGTGCCGGCACCGGCACCTTTGCACTGGAAGCGGCCAGCGGCGTCTACGGGGAACTGCAGGTGGGCTCCTTCCTGTTCATGGACGAGGACTACGCCCGCAACGAACCCGACCCCGCACAACCCCGCTTCGAGCACGCCCTGTTCGTCAAGACCCAGGTCATGAGCGCCTGCGCAGACCACGCTGTGTGCGACGCTGGCCACAAGAGCCACGCCATCGACTCGGGCCTGCCGCGCGTGCACGGCACCGACCTGGACTATTTCAACGGCGGCGACGAGCACGGCATCCTGCGCGGCCCGCAGCTGCCGGCCATCGGCGACATCCTCTGGCTGATTCCCGGGCACTGCGACCCGACCATCAACCTGCACGACTGGATGATCGGCGTACGCGGCGGACTGGAACAGGGCGTGGTCGAGCGCATCGTCGCGGTCGACGCGCGCGGCGCGCTGACCTGAGGCGCGCACCTCACTCGTTGAAGAGCGCCCCGTCGCTGGCCGGCGGCGCCACCCCCAGGTGGCGGTAGGCCGCCAGCGTGGCGATGCGCCCGCGCGGGGTGCGCTGCAGGTAGCCCTGCTGGATCAGGTAGGGCTCGATCACGTCCTCGATGGTGTCGCGCTCCTCGCCAATGCTTGCGGCGATGTTGTCCAGCCCCACGGGGCCGCCATCGAACTTGTGGATCACGGCCTCCAGCAGCTTGCGGTCCATCAGGTCGAAGCCCTGCGGGTCCACGTCCAGCATGGCCAGGGCGCGGTTGGCCATGTCCAGCGTGATGGTGCCCGTGCCCTTGACCTCGGCGTAGTCGCGCACGCGGCGCAGCAGGCGGTTGGCGATGCGCGGCGTGCCGCGCGAGCGGCGCGCAATCTCCAGGCCACCGGCCTCGTCGAGCGGCGCCTGCAGCAGGCCGGCGCTGCGCCGCACGATGCGGGCGAGTTCATCGGCGGTGTAGAACTCGAGCCGTGCCACGATGCCGAAGCGGTCGCGCAGCGGGTTGGTGAGCATGCCCGCGCGCGTGGTAGCGCCCACCAGCGTGAAGGGCTGCAGGTCGAGCTTGATGGAGCGCGCCGCCGGCCCTTCGCCGATCATGATGTCGATCTGGTAGTCCTCCAGCGCGGGGTAGAGGATTTCCTCCACCACCGGCGACAGGCGGTGGATCTCGTCGATGAACAGGACGTCGTTGGGCTCCAGGTTGGTCAGCAGCGCGGCCAGGTCCTTGGGCTTTTCCAGCACCGGTCCACTGGTCTGGCGCAGGTTCACGCCCAGCTCGGCCGCGATGATGTGCGACAGCGTGGTCTTGCCCAGGCCGGGTGGGCCGAACAGCAGCACGTGGTCCAGCGCCTCGCTGCGCTTGCGGGCCGCGCCGATGAAGATCTCGAGCTGCTCGCGCACCTTGGCCTGGCCCACATATTCCTGCAGGCCCTTGGGGCGCAGGGCGCGCTCCAGCGCCTCCTCGCGGCTGCTCTCAGGGGCGGCTGAAACCACGCGCGGTGCACCGGGCGGCAGGGCGAAATCGTCGGTCTGTATGGTCACCGTTCCCCCCTCACTTCGCCAGCGCCTTGAGCGCGAGCTTGATGCCCTCACTCACGCCCACATCGGCCGGCAAGGCCTTGAGCGCGGCAGCGGCTTCCTTGTCGTTGTAGCCCAGCGCCTGCAGCGCCTGCAGGATGTCGTTCTGGGCATCGTCGCGAGCGCCCAGGGGGGCACCCAGGTCCGCCCCCAGCTTGCCTTTGAGTTCCAGCAGCAGGCGCTCGGCCGTCTTCTTGCCGATGCCCGGCACCTTCACGATGCGGCCGCTTTCCTGCGCGGTCACGGCCTGCGCCAGGTCGGCCACGCTCATGCCCGACAGGACGCTGAGCGCCGTGCGCGGCCCGACGCCGCTGATGCGGATGAGCTGACGGAAGGCCTCGCGCTCGGTGGGCGTGGCAAACCCGTAGAGGATCTGCGCGTCCTCGCGCACCACGAAGTGCGTCAGCAGCGCCACGCGCTCACCCACGGCGGGCAGGCCATAGAAGGTGCTCATGGGCACGTCCACCTCGTAGCCGACGCCGTGGCAGTCGATCAGGATCTGGGGCGGATTCTTTTCCAGCAGGGTGCCGGTCAACTTGCCTATCATTGGGGTCTTCCTTTCAGCGGATTATCGGTTTGATTCTCAGACACACCTTCTCCCCGCCGGACAATGTCCGCATGGCCCACCTGTGCGGCCCCACGGACAGCCACATCCGCACCATCGAGGCCGCACTGCAGGTCAAGGTGGCACACCGCTTCGAGCAGTTCCGCGTCGAGGGGCCCAAGGCCAAGGCACAGCAGGCCATGGACGTGCTGCAGGCGCTCTACGAGATGGCGCGCCACCCGATCCCGGCCGAACAGGTGCAGCTCATGCTCAGCGGCGACACCGCCCTGCCCGAGGCGGGCAGTGAGGCCCTGGTGATGCAGACGCGGCGCGGCGAGGTGCGCGGACGCACGGCCAACCAGGCCCGCTACCTGGAGAACATGGCCACGCACGACATCACCTTCGGCATCGGACCGGCCGGCACCGGCAAGACCTACCTGGCGGTGGCCTGCGCGGTGGACGCGCTGGAGCGCAGCGCGGTGCAGCGCATCGTGCTCACGCGCCCGGCGGTGGAAGCCGGCGAGCGCCTGGGCTTCCTGCCGGGCGACCTGACGCAGAAGGTCGACCCCTACCTGCGCCCGCTCTACGACGCGCTGTACGACCTGATGGGTTTCGACAAGGTGCAGAAGGCCTTTGAGCGCCAGCAGATCGAGATCGCACCGCTGGCCTTCATGCGCGGGCGCACACTCAACCACGCCTTCGTCATCCTCGACGAAGCCCAGAACACCACGCCCGAGCAGATGAAGATGTTCCTCACCCGCATCGGCTTCGGCTCCAAGGCCGTGGTCACGGGCGACGTGAGCCAGATCGACCTGCCGCGCACGCAACTGAGCGGCCTGATCGACGCCGAGCGCGTGCTCAAGCGCATCCAGGGCATCGCCATCACGCGGCTATCCAGCGCCGACGTGGTGCGCCACCCGCTGGTGGCGCGCATCGTGGACGCCTACGACGCCCGCAGCCCCGAGGCCGACACCCCCGCCGCCAAGACCCGACGCGGCAGCCAAAGGAGCTGAATCCCATGGCCCTGCCCCGACTCACCCTGTCCCTGCAGTTCGGCCGCTTCGACGGCGTGGCCGAACACCGCGCCGCCTTGCCACGCCAGAAGATCATGCGCTGGTTGCGGCATGCACTCGACACCGACGGCGAACTCACGGTGCGCATCGTCGGCGCCGAAGAAGGCCGGGCCCTCAACCGCGACTACCGCCACAAGGACTACGCCACCAACGTGCTGACCTTCGACTACACCCAGGAGCCGGTGGTGGTGGCCGACCTGGTGCTGTGCGCCCCGGTGGTGGCGCGCGAGGCCACCGAACAGGGCAAGACCCTGCAGCAGCACTACGCCCACCTGCTGGTGCACGGCGCGCTGCACGCCCAGGGCTGGGACCACGAGACCAGCGCCAGCGACGCCGAGGCCATGGAAGCGCGCGAGATCGAGGTGCTGGCGGGGCTGGGCTGGCCCAACCCCTACGCCTGAGACAACCTCAGTCCAACAGCCGAACCTTGACGCTGCGGCCCTTGATGCGCCCGGCCGACAGACGCGCCACGGCCTCTTTCGCGATGGAACGCTCCACCGCCACGTAGGTGGAGAACTCGTTCACGTTGATCTTGCCGACCTGCTCCCGGGTGAATCCGGCCTCGCCGGTCAGCGCCCCCAGCACGTCGCCGGCACGGATCTTGTCCTTGCGGCCTCCCACGATCTGCAGGGTGGCCATGGGCGCGCGCAAGGGCCCGCGACCCGACGGTGTGAGGCTGCTCAGCGGCTGCCACTGCGACTCACGCCCCTGCAACTGTTCGATGCGACCCACGCTGCCCATGTCGTCCAGGCTGGCCAGCGTCAGCGCCAGCCCCTCGGCGTCGCCCCGGCCGGTGCGCCCGATGCGGTGGATGTGCACCTCCGGGTCGGGTGTGACGTCCACGTTGATCACCGCTTCGAGCTGCGCCACGTCCAGCCCGCGAGCGGCCACGTCGGTGGCCACCAGCACCGAGCAGCTGCGGTTGGCGAACTGCACCAGCACCTGGTCGCGCTCACGCTGCTCCAGCTCGCCGTACAGCGCCAGTGCACTGTAGCCCTGCGCCTGCAGCACCGCCACCAGGTCGCGGCATTGCTGCTTGGTGTTGCAGAAGGCCAGCGTCGATTCGGGCCGGAAGTGGTCGAGCAGCAGCGACACCGCGTGCAGGCGCTCACTGTCCTTGACCTCGTAGAACCACTGGCGAATCTTGTGCCCGCTGTGCTGGGTCTGCACCTTGACGGTTTGCGGCTCACGCATGAAACGCGCCGCAAGCTGTCCGATGCCCTCGGGATAGGTGGCGGAGAACAGCAGCGTCTGGCGTTCGGCCGGGCAGTGGCGAACCACCCGGGCGATGTCGTCGAGGAAACCCATGTCCAGCATGCGGTCGGCCTCGTCGAGCACCAGAGTGCGCACGGCCTCCAGCCGCAGCGAGCCGCGCTCCAGGTGGTCCTGGATGCGCCCCGGCGTGCCCACCACCACGTGGGCGCCGTGTGCCAGGCTCAGCGTCTGACCGCGCAGGGCCACCCCGCCGCACAGCGTCACCACCTTGATGTTGCCGACGGCGCGCGCCAGCCGGCGGATTTCCAGCGTCACCTGATCGGCCAGTTCCCGCGTCGGGCACAGCACCAGCGCCTGGATATCAAGGCAACCGGCATCAAGCCGGTTCACCAGCGGCACACCGAAGGCCACGGTCTTGCCGCTGCCGGTGCTGGCCTGGGCGATCAGGTCATGCCCCGCCAGCGCCAGCGGCAGGCTGGCGGCCTGGATCGCGGTCATGCGGGTGTAGCCCAGCTGGGCCAGATTGGCCAGCGCGTCGGCCGGCAGGGGCAAGGCGTCGAAAGCGGCGCCGTCGGCACGGGGCGCGTCCTGTGCGGCGGCCTGCGGCGCCGGGGAAGGGTGATCGGTCATCGGGGGATTATCCGCCCCCTGGCACCGGCGCCCCCTCAGCCGCGCGAGCCGTGCGCGCGTACGGCCGGCAAGGACTGCAGATAGTGGTAGCGCATCTGCGCGTCGCTGTAACGGTGTTCCTCGCCCACCGGGCAGGCGATCCGCGCCAGACAGCGGTCCTGGCACGCCGAGCCTGGCCGCAGGCGTTCGTCCAGACAAGCCTGGAGCCGCCATGGCCCCCCGGCCCCGTCGGCCAGCGCCCCGGCGGGGCAGGCGCTCACACAGGGGCGTTCACGGCAACCGGTGCAGGGCGAAGGCAGCTCGCGTCGGGGCGTCAGGGGCAAGGTGGAATCGGCCAGCACCACGGCCCGGTAGGCGAACCAGCTGCCCCATTCGGCGTCCACCCCGACCCAGAACGGCGAAGGCCGGTGCCAGCCCGCCAGGTCGCCCAGGCGCTGCAAGCCCACCCGCTGAGGCCCTGGGAACACCTGCCGCCAGGCCTGGGCGCGGAGCGATTCGGTCATCCATCGTGCCACGCACTCGGTGACGAAGGTGTCGACCGGGTCGCTGCCGTGCATGCCACGGCGCTGCAGGGCGTCCCAGAAGCCGGGACCGCGGTGTCCCAGCAGGATGAGCTGGGTGTGGCGGCCCCGGTCCAGCCCAGCCACTTCCAGCCACCCCAGTACATCGGACGGCAGTTCGGCCAGAGAGAACACCGCGTGCAGGTTGATGCCCTGCGCGTCCAGGGGCGCAAACACATCGTGGGGCGAGACAGGCGATGCCATCAGGCCGCCATCTGCAGCGGAATGGTGACGGGGCCGTCGTTGACGAGATGCACCTGCATGTCGGCCGCGAATTGCCCGGTCTGCACCACGGGGTGCGCTTTGCGCGCCTGCACCACGAAGTGCTCGTACAGGCGCCGACCCTCTTCCGGCTCGGCCGCCTGAGTGAAACTGGGCCGGTTGCCCCCCGAAACGTCCGCCGCCAGCGTGAACTGGCTCACCACCAGCAGGCCGCCGCCCACGTCCTGCACGCTGCGGTTCATCTTGCCGGCCTCGTCGGCGAAGATGCGCAGCTTCAGCACCTTGGCCAGCAGGCGGTCGGCCACGGCATCGGTGTCGCCGCGCTCGGCGCACAGCAGCACCAGCAGGCCCTGGCCGATCTGGCCGACCCTTTCGCCCCCGACCTCCACGCGGGCCTCGCGCACCCTTTGCAGCACGGCTTTCACGCGGCAGCCCCCCGGCTCATTTCAGGTCCCTCGGGTCGTCGAAATGGGCCTCCACATCGTTCGGAAGCAGCTGGATCGTGGCGCGCAGGCCCGGCACCTCGCTCATGAGCGCCTGCTCCACGCTGGCGCGCAGGGCCGCCGCGCGTCCCAGGGTCCAGCCCGCCGGCATGTGCATGTGCAGATCCACGAAGCAGCGCTGCCCCGCCTTGCGGGTGTTGAGGTGATCGAAGCGGATGATGTCGGTCTCGCCCCGCCGGTGGGCGAACCCATCGAGCACCCGCTGCACGGCAGCGAGCGTATCGGTATCGACGGCTTCGTCCATCAGCCCCTGCGAGGACTGCCACATCAGCCGCCCCCCTTCGCGCAGGATGTTGAGCGCCACACCGATGGCCACCAACGGATCCAGCCAGAGCCATCCGGTCAGCATGGCCAGGACCAGACCGCCCACCACGCCGGCCGAGGTCCAGACGTCGGTGAACAGGTGGCGGGCATCGCCCTCCAGCGCCATGGAACGGTGCTCGCGCGCGGCCTGCAGCATCACCCAGGCCAACAGGCCATTGAGCACGGAGCTCGCCACCGACAGCCCCAGCCCCCAGTCCAGCTGCTCCAGGGGTTGCGGATCGAACAGGCGACCCACGGCCACCCAGAGGATGCCCAGCGCCGCCACGACGATGAGCACCCCCTCGAAGCCCGATGAGAAGTACTCCGCCTTGTGGTGGCCATAGGGGTGATCGGCATCGGCCGGGCGAGCCGCCACGGTCACCATCAACAGGCCGAACGTGGCGCCGGCCAGGTTGACCAGCGACTCCATCGCGTCGGACAGCAGGCCGACCGATCCCGTGACCCACCAGGCCGCGGTCTTGAGCACGATCGTGACCAGGGCCACCACCACCGATGCCATCAGCAGGCGGCGCGGCGTCAGACGCTGGATCAGTCGGGCGTCCATGCTCTGCTCAGACCAAGGTCACGCGGGCGAACTTGCGCTTGCCCACCTGCACCACGAAGGTACCGGCATTGAGCTTCAGCGCCTTGTCGCTCACCACCGCACCGTCCACGCGCACGCCACCACCGTCGATCAGGCGGTTGGCCTCGCTGCTGGAGGGCGCCAGTCCGGCCGATTTCAGCAGCGCGCCGATGCCCAGTGGCGCCCCGTTCAGGCTTACCTCGGGAATCTCGTCCGGCACACCGCCCTTGCTGCGGTGGATGAAGTCCTGCTCGGCCGCTTCGGCCGCTGTCGAGCTATGGAAGCGCGTTGTGATCTCCTTGGCCAGCATGACCTTGGCGTCCTTGGGGTTGCGCCCCCCCTCCACCTCGCGCTTCAAGGCCGCGATCTCTGCCTCGGACCGGAACGACAGCAGCGTGTACCAGCGCCACATCAGGGTGTCGCTGATGGACAGCACCTTGGCGAACATGGTGTTGGCGTCTTCCGTGATGCCGATGTAGTTGTTCTTCGACTTGGACATCTTGTCCACGCCGTCCAGCCCCTCGAGCAGCGGCATGGTGAGGATGCACTGGGGCTCCTGACCGTACTCGGCCTGCAGGTGGCGGCCCATCAGCAGGTTGAACTTCTGGTCGGTGCCGCCGAGCTCCAGGTCGCTCTTGAGCGCCACCGAGTCGTAGCCCTGCATCAGCGGGTAGAGAAACTCGTGCACCGAAATGGGGGTGCCGGCCTTGAAGCGGTCGTGGAAGTCGTTGCGCTCCATCATGCGGGCGACGGTGTACTTGGCCGCCAGCTGGATCATGCCCATCGAACCCAGCGGAAGTGACCACTCACTGTTGTATCGGATCTCGGTCTTGGCCGGGTCCAGCACCAGGCTGGCCTGCTTGTAGTAGGTCTCGGCGTTGGCCTTGATCTGCTCGGGGGTGAGCGGCGGGCGCGTGCTGTTGCGGCCCGACGGGTCGCCGATCAGGCTGGTGAAGTCGCCGATCAGGAAGATCACCTGGTGCCCCAGGTCCTGCAACTGGCGCATCTTGTTGAGCACCACGGTGTGGCCGATGTGTATGTCGGGTGCGGTCGGGTCCAGCCCCAGCTTGATGCGCAGCGGCTGGCCGCTGGCCTCGCTTCTTTGTAGCTTGCGCACCCAGTCGGCCTCGGGGATGAGCTCCTCGCAGCCGCGCCGGGTCACGGCCAGGGCGTGCCGCACCCCTTCGGACAGCGAAACCGGCATCAAATCGTCGCCCACACGCGAATCCGAGGACAAAACCGAGGCCGAAGAAGGTGGCTGATGATGATTCATAAGGGTTTTTACAGGTGCGCGGGCCATGCCAGCCGCTATACTGCCCAGTTGATTGCTTCCCCGGATTTTAGTGGGCGCGGTTCTTGCATTTCCCGAACCGCACCGTTTGCACGCACCGGGCATGCCTTCTGGCTGCGAAGTGCCCCGATTTTGAACAGACCTCTGCCGCCCGCCGTTGCGGCACAGTCTATACCCGACGTACATGAACCCATTGATCCGACAGATCGCCCACGCCGTCAACCGCCACCCCCGGCGCATCATGGCGGGCCTGGGCGCCCTGCTGCTGGGCACCGCGGTCACCGCCTTCGGCATCGCGCCCATGGCGCCCGACGCCGCAGACCTGCCGACACAGCATCTGGTGGAGCCCGTCGCGCCCGCGCTGCTGGCGCCCCAGGGCAGCCTCGAGCCGGCCACGCCCTTCGTTCTGTTCCGCAGCGAAGAGACGCGCCGCAACGACACCCTGCAGAGCCTGCTGCAGCGCCTGGGCGTGGACGACCGCGAGGCTCTTGCCCAGCTGCGCTCCGACCCCCTGGTCAAGGAACTGTTCACCGGCCGCCCCGGCAAGCTCGTCACGGCCGAGACCAGTGACCGCCACCGCCTGCTGCGGCTCCAGGCGCGCTGGCTCGCGGACGACACCGACCGCTACGAGCGCCTGGTGATCGAACAGACACCCGGCGGCTTTGTCTCGCGCACTGAACAGGGCGAACTCACCAGTTCGATCCGTCTGGCCAGCGGCACCATCCGCACCTCCCTGTTCGCGGCCACCGACGCCGTTCGCCTGCCCGACAGCATCGCCACCCAGCTGGCCGAAGTGTTCTCTGCCGAAATCGATTTCCGCCGCGACCTGCGCGTCGGAGACCGCTTCAGCGTGGTGTACGAAACCCTGGAAGCCGACGGCGAGGTGCTGCGCCATGGCCGCCTGCTCAGCGCCGAGTTCCAGAACAACGGCACCACCCATCAGGTGCTGTGGTTCCAGGAACCTGGCCAGAAGGGCGGCTACTACGACTACAGCGGCCAGAGCCTCAAGCGTGTCTTCCTTGCCTCCCCGCTGGCGTTCTCGCGCGTCAGCAGCGGCTATGGCATGCGCTTTCACCCGATATCGGGCAACCGCCGCCCGCACCTGGGCGTGGACTATGCCGCACCCACGGGCACACCGGTGCGGACCGTGGGCGATGGCGTGGTCCAGTTCGCCGGTCGGCAAGGTGGCTACGGCAACGTGGTCTACGTCCAGCACAGGCAGCAGAAGGTCACGGTCTACGCCCACCTGAGCCGCATTCACGTCCGCAAGGGTCAGCGGGTCGATCAGGGCGACCTGATCGGAGCGGTCGGCTCGACCGGCGCCTCCACCGGCCCCCACCTGCATTTCGAATTCCGGGAGGCCGGGCGCCACCGCGATCCCCTGACCATCGCCCGCCAGAACGAGGGCGTCCCCGTTTCGGCCAGTGCGCGCCCCGCCTTCAACCAGCACGCCCAGGCCATGCGCCGCAAGCTCGAATTTGCCACCACGCTGGTGCAGGCGAGCGCCGACTGAAACCTCCCGGGCGGCACATGCCCCGACAGCAGCTCTACATCGGCCTGATGTCGGGCACCTCGCTGGACGGGGTGGACGGGGTGCTGCTCGACTTCACCCCCCATCCGCCACGCTGCCTGGCCGCCCAGGGTGTGCCATTGCCCGACGCACTGCGCAACGCCCTGCTGGCCCTCAACGCGCCGGGGCCTGACGAGTTGCACCGGGCCGCCGTCGCGGCCCACCAACTGTCCCATACCTACGCAGAGGTGGTGCACGCCCTGTTGCGCCAGAGCGGGCTCCCGCCTTCGGCCATCTCGGCCATCGGTGCCCACGGCCAGACGGTGCGCCACCATCCGCCCGGCGCCACGCTGCGCGGACGCACGGTCTCGGCCGACACACCCGACTTCCCCCCCTATACCCTGCAACTGAACCAGCCCGCCCTGCTGGCCGAACTCACCGGCATCGCCGTGGTCGCCGATTTCCGCAGCCGGGATGTGGCCGCCGGCGGACAGGGCGCTCCGCTCGTGCCCGCCTTCCACCGGCACCTGTTCGCCCGCCCTGGCGAAGCTGTGGCGGTGGTCAACATCGGCGGCATGGCCAACGTCACCGGACTGCTGGCCGATGGCCGTGTGATCGGGCTCGACACCGGCCCCGGCAATGTGCTGCTGGACCTGTGGTGCCATCAACACACGGGCCAGACCTTCGATGCGGGAGGGGCGTGGGGCGCGGGCGGTCAAGCCGACCCGGCCCTGCTGGCCCAGTGCCTGCAGGAACCCTACTTTGCCCGCACCGGCATCAAGAGCACCGGACGCGACCTTTTTCACGTCGGCTGGCTCGATCGGCAGCTGATGGCGCACCGGCACCTGTCGCCCCAGGATGTGCAGGCCACGCTGGTTGCCCTGACCGCCACCACCATTGCCGACGCAGTCCGCGCCATGGGCGGCCTGGACCGACCGGTGCAGGAGGTGATGGTGTGCGGAGGCGGGGCGCACAACGCCGCGCTGATGGCGGCCCTGGCCGCAGCCCTGCCGGACAGCCGGATCACCACCACCGCCGAGCGCGGCTGGCCGGTGTCTCAGGTGGAAGCCGCCGCTTTCGCCTGGCTGGCGCGTCAGGCTGTGCTGGGCTTGCCGGGCAACGAGCCGCAGGTCACGGGCGCCAGAGGGCCACGGATCATGGGCGCAATCTACCCCGCCTGAGGCGGAGATGCGGCTGGGTCACCGCCGGCCAGACGAACAGGCCGGTCGGACCGGCGCTCAGACGCTGAAGCTGGAGCCGCAGCCGCAGGTGGTGGTGGCGTTCGGGTTCTTGATCACGAACTGGGCGCCCTGCAGGTCTTCCTTGTAGTCGATCTCGGCGCCCACAAGGTACTGGTAGCTCATGGCGTCGATCAGCAGCGAGACGCCGTTCTTTGTCATCTGGGTGTCGTCTTCGTTGACGACCTCGTCGAAGGTGAAGCCATACTGGAAACCCGAGCACCCGCCGCCCTGCACGAACACGCGCAGCTTGAGGTCGGGGTTGCCCTCTTCGGCGATCAGGTCGGCCACCTTGGCGGCCGCGCTGTCGGTGAACACCAACGGGGCGGGCATTTCGGTTTCAATGTTTTCGGCAACAGCACTCATGGGGCACCTTCGTGGAATGACGACCAGTGAGGCAATAGTACAGCAGATCGGTCGGAATAGGCGCTCAGGCGTTCTTTGCCGCCAACGTCAGCAGGGGCTTTTCTTCGTCCGTGGCCCCGTCGATCGGCTGGAGCTGCCCCGCGATCGTGGCGCCCTGGTGCATCTCCAGCGCCCGGTAGGACACGTCGCCATGGATGCGCGCGGTCGGCTGCAGCTCGAGCAGCTCTTTGGCCCGCACCGGCCCCATCACGGTGCCGTTGATGATGACGTGGTCCGACTCGATGGCACCCAGCACCTTCGCGGTTTCGCTGATCACCAGCAGGCTGGGTTTGGCGGGGTCGGCGGTCACATCGCCTTCGACCTCGCCATCGATGCGCAATCCCTCCTCGAAATGCACCTGACCCCGGATGCGGGTTCCGTGGGCGACCAGGCTCTTGATGGGGGGTTGCTTCTTGCGGGCAAACATCGACTTCTCCTGTGATCTTGTCGGTCGGGTCAGAGCTTGAAGACCTGAACGGTCCGGATCTTGTCGCCCTGCCGCACCTTGGCGGTCAGGGTTTGTACCACGGCCTGCGGGGGCAGGTCCAGCAGGCCCTCCAGGCGCAGGTACTGGCGCAGCACCAGCGGGCGCTGGGCCGCTACGTCCAGGGCCCAGGGCTGTCCGCCCAGGGTGCCGGCCACGCCGATTTCCAGCACGCCCTGGAATTCCGGCGCGTTGCGTCGCGCCTGGATCAGCAGCACCTGCCACTTGAACCCGCTCTCCCCCAGGCGCTCGCCCTGCAGGCCACGCACGGCCAGGGGCTCGTTGGTGGCCGCCGGGATCAATCGCTCGAAGAAGGCCAGATCGCCACGCAGGCTGCTGTTGTCGGCTTCGAGCTGGCGCATGCGCGCCTGCAGTTCCTCCTGGGCAGCGCGCTCGGTCGTCACCAGACTCTCGGAGGCATGGGCCACCGCCCGGGCACTGGCCAGTTCCGTGCGCAGGTGCTCGACTTCGACACGCAAGCGCTCCAGTTGCTGCTGTGCATCGCGTTCGAGACCGGCGATCTCCTTGCCGAACTCGAAGGCCCACATGGCCACCGCCGCCGAAAAGCCCAGCATCAGGGACAGCATCAGCCAGCGCAACGGCCACGGGAGGGCACTGCGGATGGCCATTTTCGGCGCGCTGATGGTCAGGCGGCGGCGCAACAGGCGCAGCCTCATGCTTCATGCTCCATGCCGTAACACCTCGCAACAAACCCAGCCCCTGAAAACACAAAACCGCCCGAAGATCTGGTCTTGCGGGCGGTTTGTGGGCAGTCGCTGGGCGAAATCAACGCTTGCTGAACTGCTTGCGGCGGCGTGCGGAACGCAGGCCGACCTTCTTGCGCTCGACCTCGCGGGCGTCGCGGGTCACGTAACCGGCAGCGCTCAGTGCGGGCTTGAGCGCGGCGTCGTAGTCGATCAGGGCACGGGTGATGCCGTGGCGCACGGCACCGGCCTGACCGGATTCGCCACCGCCGTGCACGTTGACCTGGACGTCGAAGGTTTCGAGGTTGTCGGTCAGGGCCAGCGGCTGCTTGGCAATCATGATCGAGGTCTGGCGGCCGAAGAACGCTTCGATGTCCTTGCCGTTGACCGTGATCTTGCCGGAGCCTTTTTTCAGAAACACGCGGGCGACGCTGGATTTGCGACGGCCGGTGCCATTGTTCCAATCACCAATCATGTCGGCTCCTTAGATTTCCAGAACTTTGGGTTGCTGGGCGGTGTGCGGGTGCTCTGCACCCCCGTACACCTTGAGCTTCTTGATCATGGCGTAGCCCAGGGGGCCTTTCGGCAGCATGCCCTTGACGGCCTTTTCCAGGGCGCGGCCAGGGTGCTTGGCCTGCATGTCGCGGAAGTTGGTGCCGTAGATGCCACCGGGGAAACCGGAATGGCGGTAGTACACCTTGTCCAGGGCCTTGTTGCCCGTGACCTTGATTTTGGCGGCGTTGATGATGACGATGTAGTCACCGGTATCGACGTGGGGCGTGTAAATGGCTTTGTGCTTGCCGCGCAGACGGAGGGCCACTTCGCTGGCGACCCGTCCGAGCACCTTGTCGGTGGCGTCAATCACAAACCACTCGTGCACCACGTCAGCGGGTTTGGCGCTGAACGTTTTGGTCATGAGTTTCTCTCTGGGAGAAGAAGGTTTGGCGGGCTCTTTTCCACGGTCGGTGTTTCTCTGATGGAAACCTCTTAGGTGGGGTGAAACGCTACGTCGCGGAGCCCAGTAATCGCTGCGTAGCCTTGCATTATATGAAGAATTGCCCTGGCGCGCAAATTCGCCCCCCGTCCGCGTTCCTCCTGGGGACGGTGCGCTGGGGTACCATGGGCAGATATGTTCAGCTACCGCCACGCCTTTCACGCCGGCAATCACGCCGATGTGCTCAAGCACATCACGCAGGTTGCCATCCTCCATTACATGGCCCAGAAGGACACGGGCATGACCGTGGTGGACACCCACGCCGGCGCCGGCGTCTACCGGCTGGATCAGGAGCAGGCCCGCACCTCGGGGGAATCCGACGCGGGCGTCCTGCGCCTGCAGGCCTTTGGGCAGGAGGCCGCTGCCGCGGGTCAGACCCCGCCCGCCTGTGTCCAGGACTACCTGGCGCTGGTGCAGGGTCACAACAGCGGCACTCCATGGCGCACCTACCCGGGATCGCCCTGGATCAGCGCCACCCTGCTGCGCCCCCAGGACAAGCTCAAGCTGTTCGAGGTGCACCCGACCGACGCCCGCCTGCTGGAGCGCCAGGTCCAAGAACTCGACAGGGGTCGCCAGATCGAGGTGCTGCGGCGCAACGGCTTCGAGGGCCTCAAGGCCCTGCTGCCACCGCCCACGCGCCGCGGCCTGGTGCTGATCGATCCGAGCTACGAACTCAAGACCGATTACGCCGCCGTCGTGGACTGCCTGGAGGACGCGCTGCGGCGCTTCCCCACCGGGACCTACGCGGTCTGGTACCCGGTCATCGGACGCACCGAGTCCCACGCGTTGGCCCGCAAGCTCAAGACGCTGAGCACGCGCCTGCAGCGCCCGTGGGTGCAGGCGGAACTGAACATCGGCCTGACGCCGGAGGCCGGCACCAGCGCCCGCGTTGCGCAGGGCCGCGCCCACGCCCCCCTGCGCGCCAGCGGCATGCACGTGATCAACCCGCCCTACACCCTGGCCACCCAGTTGCGCGAGGCCCTGCCCTGGGTGCAGCAGGCCCTGCAACAGGCCACCGGGGCCGGCTGGAGCGTCGAGCACGGAGGCTGAAGCCACCCTCGAAAACCCTTAGGAATTAACCAACCGATCGGTCGGTTAATTCCGTACAATGCGCCCATTTCCCCTTCCGTGGAGACGCGCATGTACACCCAGGCCATGGACATCCCCGACGCCGACCGCCCTGCCCAGGGCACGGCCCCGGCCCATCTCAACGACCCCGAACGGCAAGCCCGATTCGACGCCCGCATCGACGCCGACGAGAAGATCGAACCGCAGGACTGGATGCCCGAGGCCTACCGCAAGACGCTGGTGCGCCAGATCAGCCAGCACGCGCACAGCGAGATCGTGGGCATGCTGCCCGAGGGCAACTGGATCAGCCGCGCCCCGAGCCTCAAGCGCAAGGCCATCCTGATCGCCAAGGTGCAGGACGAGGGCGGCCACGGTCTGTACCTCTACAGCGCCGCCGAGACCCTGGGCACCAGCCGCGACCAGATGCTCGACGCCCTGCACAGCGGCCGCGCCAAGTACAGCTCGATCTTCAACTACCCCACGCTCAACTGGGCCGACGTGGGCGTGATCGGCTGGCTGGTCGACGGCGCGGCCATCATGAACCAGATCCCGCTGTGCCGCTGCTCCTACGGCCCCTACGCACGGGCCATGATCCGCATCTGCAAGGAGGAGAGCTTCCACCAGCGCCAGGGCTACGAGGCCTTGCTGGCCATGATGCAGGGCACGCCCGAGCAGCGCGAGATGGTGCAGGACGCCGTGAACCGCTGGTGGTGGAAATGCCTGGCCATGTTCGGACCGCCCGACAGCGACAGCGTGCACAGCGCGCAGGGCATGCGCTGGGGCATCAAGCGCATCAGCAACGATGATCTGCGCCAGAAGTTCGTGGACGCCACCGTGCCGCAGGCCCAGGTGCTGGGCGTAACGCTGCCCGACCCCGAACTGAAGTGGAACGAGGCGCGCGGCCACTACGACTTCGGCCGCATCGACTGGGACGAGTTCTGGACCACTGTCAACGGCAACGGCCCCTGTAACAAGGAACGCCTGGCCACCCGGGTCAAGGCACACGAGGACGGCCAGTGGCTGCGCGACGCCGCGCTGGCCCACGCCCGCAAGCAACAGCAACGCGCCATGAAGGAGGCCGCATGAACACCACCGCACCCGCACTCAAGGAATGGCCTCTGTGGGAGGTCTTCGTGCGCAGCAAGCAGGGCCTGGAACACAAGCACTGCGGCAGCCTGCACGCGAGCGACGCGCAGCACGCGCTGCAGATGGCGCGCGACGTCTACACGCGGCGCCAGGAAGGCGTGAGCATCTGGGTCGTGCCCTCGGTGGCCATCACCGCCAGCGCACCGCAGGAAAAGGGCGAGTTCTTCGAGCCCTCGGCCGACAAGATCTACCGTCACCCGACCTTCTACCAGATCCCGGACGAAGTGGGGCACATGTGATGGGGACCATCGACTACCTGCTGCACCTGGCCGACAACGCCCTCATCCTGGGCCAGCGCAACGCGGAGTGGTGTGGCCACGGCCCCATCATCGAGGAAGACCTGTCCATGGCCAACGTGAGCCTGGACCTGATCGGCCAGGCGCGGCTACTCTACCAGCGCGTGGCCGAGCTGCGCGACGACGGCAGCACCGAGGACACGCTGGCCTACTTCCGAAGCGAGCCCGAGTTCCGCAACCTGACCCTGCTGGAACTGCCGCACAGCCCGGCGCTTTGCGCCACCGCACGCGGCGACCGCGACTACGCCACCACCATCGCGCGCAACTTCCTCTTCAGCGCCTTCATGGCACTGCTGTGGGAGCGGCTGCAGTCGTCGGCCGACGAGGGGCTGGCGGCCATCGCGGCCAAGTCGCTCAAGGAGACGCGCTACCACCTGAGGCACTCGCGCGACTGGCTGGTGCGCCTGGGCGACGGCACCGAAGAGTCGCACCGTCGCATGCAGGCCGCGCTCGACCACCTCATGCCCTACACGCAGGAGTTTTGGACCCCGAGCCCGGCCGAGGCCGAGGCCGCCGCCAGCGGTGTCGGCGTGGACCCACGCGGGCTGCGGGCCGACTGGGACGCGCTGGTCGACGACGCGCTGGCCGAGGCCACGCTGCGCCGCCCCGCCGCCACCGGGCACGTGCCCACGGGCAAGCTGGGGCGCCACTCCGAGCACATGGGTTTCGTGCTGGCCGAGATGCAGAGCCTGGCACGCGCCCACCCGCAGGGTCAGTGGTGAACCCCACCGGCGCGGCCATGCCACCCAACCCGCCCACCGACGCACCGCCGGACCTGGACCGGGTCTGGGCCGCCCTGGAGGCCTTGACCGACCCGGAAATCCCGGTGGTGACGCTGCGCGAACTCGGTATCCTGCGCGATGTGCGACAGGCCGAGGATGGCGTCGAGGTGGTGATCACGCCCACCTACAGCGGCTGCCCAGCCATGGGCCAGATCGCCGACGATGTTCAGGCCACGCTGGAACGGATGGGGTGCCGGGGCCGCGTCGTGACGCAACTGGCGCCGGCCTGGACCACCGACTGGATCACGGAGGCCGCGCGCGACAAGCTGCGTGCCTATGGGATCGCACCGCCGCAGCGCTGCGGCCCTGGCGAAGGGGTTGCCACTGGCGAGCCGGCCAGCGCCGTGGTCCGCTTCGCCGCGCCACGGACCACCGAGGCCGTGCCCTGCCCGCACTGCGGTTCGACCCACACCACCGCCACCTCGCCCTTCGGCTCCACCGCGTGCAAGGCCCTGTACCGCTGCCTGGACTGCCTGGAACCGTTCGACCACTTCAAACCCTACTGAAACCCACCGGACACCCGCCATGTCAGCGCCCCGCTTCCACCCGCTCACCATTGCCCGCGTCCAACCCGAGGCAGGTGGCGCCGTCGCCATCACGCTAAAGGTACCGCCCGAACTGCGCGAGACCTTCACCTTTGAACCGGGCCAGTTCCTGACGCTGCGCGCCACCATCGGCGGGCAGGAGCTGCGGCGCAACTACTCGGTCTGCAGCCCGCGCAGCCGCCTGGCGCAGCAGGGCGAAGTCGAGATCGGCATCCGCCCGGTCGAAGGGGGCGTGTTCTCCCACTGGGCCGCCACGCAGCTGGGCGCTGGCCAGGTGCTGGACGTCATGCCGCCCGACGGCCGCTTCGTCGTGAAGAAGCCGCGCGCTCTACACCGGGTGGGCTTCGCCGCGGGCTCGGGCATCACGCCCATCCTGTCCATCATGGCGAGCACGCTGGAGGAGCAGCCCCAGTCCAAGTTCACGCTGGTCTACGGCAACCGCCGCATGGCCAGCGTCATGTTCAATGAGGCGCTGCAGGATCTCAAGGACCGCTACCCCGACCGGCTCACACTCATCCACGTGCTGTCGCGCCAGGCGCAGGAGGTACCGCTGCTGGAGGGGCGCATCGACGCTGCCAAGGTGCGCGCGATCATCGACGCGCTGCTGCCGGTCGGGAGCATGGACGAGGTCTTCGTCTGCGGCCCCGAGGCCATGATCGAGGCCACCGAAGGTGCCCTGCTGGCCGCCGGCGTGCCGCGCGAGCGCGTCCACACCGAGCGCTTCACGTCCCCGACACTGGAGCAGCTGTCACCGGAAACGCGGCGCCAGGTGGTCCTGGGTCACGACGACACCCCCGGTGGCGACGTGGCCCTGACCGTGGTACTCGATGGCAAGCCGCACGCGCTGCACATGGGCCCCATGGACCGCGTGCTCGACGTGGCGCTGGCCGCCGGGCTCGACCTGCCCTATTCGTGCAAGGGTGGCGTGTGCTGCACCTGCCGCGCCAAGGTGATGGAAGGCACGGTGACCATGGACAAGAACTTCACGCTCGAGCCCTGGGAGATGGAACAGGGCTTCGTGCTGAGCTGCCAGGCACGCCCCACCACCGGGCGGCTGGTGGTGAGCTACGACGAGCGCTGAAGCCGCTCAGCGCCCGAGGCGGCGCACGATCTCGGCCGTCGGGCCGGCCTGGTTCATGGTGTAGAAATGCAGGCCTGGGGCCCCAGCGCCGCGCAGGCGCTCGCACAGATCGGTCACCACGTCCAGACCGAAGGCCCGAATGGAGGCCACGTCGTCGCCGTAGCCCTGCAGGCGCAGGCGTATCCAGCGCGGAATCTCGGCACCACAGGCATCGGAAAACCGCATCAGCTGGGCCGAGCTGGTGATGGGCATGATCCCGGGCACCACAGGGATGTCCACGCCAAGCCGGCGCGCCTCTTCCACAAAGCGGCTATAGGCGTCGCTGTTGTAGAAGTACTGCGTGATGGCCGAGTCGGCGCCGGCGCGCACCTTGGTGGCAAAGGCGGCCAGATCGGCTTCGGCAGACCGGGCCTGCGGATGCACCTCCGGGTAGGCGGCCACCTCGATGTGGAAATCGCGCCCCGTCTCGGCGCGGATGAAGGCGACCAGATCGCTGGCGTAATGAAACGCCCCGCCCATGCCATAGCCGCTGGGCAGGTCACCGCGCAGGGCCACCAGCCGCCGCACGCCCATGGCCTTGAGCTGCGCCAGCTGGCTGCGAACGGTGTCCTGCGTGGCGCCAATGCAGGAGAAATGCGAGGCGGCGTCCATGCCTTCGTCGAGGATCGCGCGCAGGGTGCTGAAGGTGCCCTCCTGCGTGGAGCCGCCAGCGCCGTAGGTGACCGAGCAGAACTCGGGGCGCAGGGCGTAGAGCTGCTGGCGCGCGGTGCGCAGCTTCTCGGCGCCCTCGGGGGTCTTGGGGGGAAAGAATTCGAAACTGATGGGCAGGTCCATGGCCCCTCCTGTGTTTGTGGTGTGGCTACGCCCTGCGGGCGTGCACAAAGAATTCGCGGTTGCCGTCACCGCCAGGTATCGGGCTGTCGAGCCAGGCCAGCCACTCCAGACCGGCGTCCGTGCAAGCACTGCGGATGCGCTGCTCGACCTGCCCGTACAGGGCGGGGTCGCGCACGATGCCGCCCTTGCCGACGAGCCCAGGTTGCAGCTCGAACTGCGGCTTGACCAGCATGAGCAACTGACCACCGGTCCGCAGCAGGGGCACGAGCACCGGCAGCACCAGCGTGAGCGAGATGAAGGACAGGTCCCCTACGATCAGGTCGTGGTCCGCACCCACGGCCTGCGCCGTCAGGGTGCGTGCATTGCACTTCTCGATGCTGCGCACGCGGGCGTCGGCCCGCAGGCGCGGGTGCAACTGCCCGTGTCCGACATCCACGCCCGTGACCTGGGCCGCACCGTGCTGCAGAAGGCAGTCGGTGAAGCCGCCGGTGGACTGCCCCACGTCCAAGCAACGCCAGCCCGCCGGCTCCAGGCCGCAGGTGCGCAGGGCGCCTTCGAGCTTGAGCCCACCGCGCGAGACGTAGCGCGACTCGGCCTGATCCAGCAGCTCCAGTTCGGCCTGGACCGGCAGGTCCTCGCCGTTCTTGGTCACCGGCCTCCAGCCGGTGCCCGCACGCCAGCGCACGCCCGCCGCGATGAACCGCTGGGCCTGCGAGCGCGAGGCCGCGAGGCCGCGTTCGACGAGGAGTTGATCGGCACGCATGGGTGGCAGAGATACAGACACACATCGGCGCGTAGCTAGTGGCCGTCAGCCTAGGCGCTGGTGGCCGGAAACCGGAGCGACCTTGAGGGTCGTGAGGATTTTCGGACAGGCCCCGCAACGACGGATCACGGCCGCGCAGTAGCGCTCAGTAACGGTAGGTGTCGGGCTTGTAGGGGCCCTGCTTCGGCACCCCGATATAGGCCGCCTGCTCGTCGGTCAGCTCGGTCAGCATGGCCCCCACCTTCATCAGGTGCAGGCGCGCGACCTTTTCGTCCAGGTGCTTGGGCAGCACGTAGACCTTGCCTTGCTCGTAGTAGTCGCTGTGGGTGAACAGCTCGATCTGGGCAATGGTCTGGTTGGCAAAGCTCGACGACATCACGAAGCTCGGGTGGCCGGTGCCGCAGCCCAGGTTCACCAGGCGGCCCTTGGCCAGCAGGATGATGCGCTTGCCGTCCGGGAAGATCACGTGGTCCACCTGCGGCTTGATCTCTTCCCACTGGCACTTCTCTTCGAGCTGGGCGACCTGGATCTCGTTGTCAAAATGGCCGATGTTGCAGACGATGGCCTGGTCCTTCATGGCGGCCATGTGCGCGTAGGTGATGACGTCGCGGTTGCCGGTGGTGGTCACGAAGATGTCGGCCTTGTCGGCGGCGTACTCCATGGTCACGATCTTGTAGCCTTCCATCGCGGCCTGCAGCGCGTTGATGGGGTCGATCTCGGTCACCCACACCTGCGCACTCAGGGCGCGCAGTGCCTGGGCCGAGCCCTTGCCCACGTCGCCGTAGCCGCACACCACGGCCACCTTGCCGGCGATCATCACGTCGGTGGCGCGCTTGATGCCGTCCACCAGCGACTCGCGGCAGCCGTACAGGTTGTCGAACTTGCTCTTGGTGACCGAGTCGTTGACGTTGATGGCGCGGAACATCAGTGTGCCCTTGGCCGACATTTCCTTCAGGCGGTGCACGCCGGTGGTGGTTTCCTCGGTGACGCCGATGATCTGTGCGCTCTTTCGGCTGTACCAGGTGGCGTCCTCGGCCAGCTTGGCCCGGATGGCGGCGAACAGGATGCGCTCTTCCTCGCTGCCGGGGTTGGCCAGCACGGCGGGGTTCTTCTCGGCCTGCTTGCCCAGGTGCATCAGCAGCGTGGCATCGCCGCCGTCGTCCAGGATCATGTTGGGGCCTTCGCCCTCGCTGCCGGCAGGCCCGAAATCGAAGATGCGGTGCGTGTAGTCCCAGTAGTCGACCAGGGTTTCGCCCTTGATGGCGAACACGGGCGTACCATTGGCCGCGATGGCGGCGGCGGCGTGGTCCTGAGTGCTGAAGATGTTGCACGAGGCCCAGCGCACCTGGGCGCCCAGCGCCTGCAGCGTCTCGATCAGCACGGCGGTCTGGATGGTCATGTGCAGCGAGCCGGTGATGCGCGCGCCCTTCAAGGGCTGCCTGGCGGCGAATTCCTCGCGGATGGCCATGAGGCCGGGCATCTCGGTCTCTGCGATCCGGATTTCCTTGCGGCCCCATTCGGCCAGGCTGATGTCGGCGATGGCGCAATCGGCGTTCAGGGGGTTCTTCAGTGGTGCGTTCATGGAGGGCTTCCCAACAGGTTGATGACAGACATCCACCGGCCAGCGGGTGCTGGGACAACGCCAGGGCTCACCGCACGCCAGTGGGTGAGCGCCGTTGTGAGGGACCAACGCAGCAGGGCATGCGCTGGGGTTCCGAGCCTCACCACGGCGATCCCCCGCCCTGGCTGCAACGCTCCTCGGAAGCCTGAATTATAGGGAAAGCCCCCGCACCCCGCTTTCTATAATCCAAGGTAACCACACAGGCAGATACCTTGAGCACGGCGCCCCATCCCACTACACAAGCCCTGGCCCTCGTTGCCGCAGACATGCGCGAGGTCGACGCCGTCATCGGGCAGCGGCTCAGCAGCGAGGTGCCGCTGGTGGGGCAGGTGTCGCGCTACATCATCGACGCGGGGGGCAAGCGCCTGCGCCCGGCCCTGCTGCTGCTCATGTGCGGCGCGCTCGACTGCCGCCACCCGCAGCGCCACAGCCTGGCGGCGGTGGTCGAGTTCATCCACACCGCCACGCTGCTGCACGACGACGTGGTGGACGAATCCACCCTGCGCCGCGGCCGCGACACCGCCAACCAGGTGTTCGGCAACGCCGCGAGCGTGCTGGTGGGCGACTTCCTCTATTCCCGCGCCTTCCAGATGATGGTCGACGCCGGGCAGATGCGCATCATGCAGGTGCTGGCCGACGCCACCAACGTGATCGCCGAGGGCGAGGTGCTGCAGCTCATGAACATGCACGACGCCTCGCTGGACGAACAGGCCTATCTGCGCGTGATCCGCTCCAAGACCGCCAAGCTGTTCGAGGCCAGCGCCCGGCTGGCCGCCATCCTGGCCGGCGCCGACGCCGCACTGGAAGAGACCTGCGCCACCTACGGCCAGGCCCTGGGCACCGCCTTTCAGGTGGTCGACGACGTGCTCGACTACGAGGGCGACGCCGCCGAACTCGGCAAGAACCTGGGCGACGACCTGCGCGAAGGCAAGGTCACCCTGCCCCTCATCTGCACCCTGCAGCGCTGCGACGCCGGGCAGGCCGCCCTGATCCGCAGCGCGATCGAGAACGGCAACACCGAGCGCCTCGACGAGATTCTGGGGATCGTGCGCGCCTGTGGCGGGCTGGTCATGGCGCGCGAGGCCGCCGAACGGGAGGCGTTGCGGGCCGTCGAAGCGGCCCGAGCACTGCCTGCCAATTCACACGCCGAGGCTTTGGTACAATTGGCGGCTGCACTGCTGGAGCGACGCTCCTGACAGCACGGCGGGGTGTAGCTTAGCCTGGTAGAGCGCTACGTTCGGGACGTAGAGGCCGGAGGTTCGAATCCTCTCACCCCGACCAGGGACTTTCTTTCCCGCTTCATCCCCCCTGCATTTCCCCCACGCACCGCCCGCTGCGCTGCGTATCAGTGGCCGGCCCACTGCGCCAGGTCCGCCGGCTTGACCTGCCCGATCTTGCGATGCGCAATGGCGCCGCTGCCGTCGATGACCACCGTGAACGGAAGCCCACCCGAAGGATTGCCCAGTTGCCTGCTGAGCTCGGCCCCGCCCAGCCCGGCCATGGCGATCGGAAATTCCACGGGCAGCTTCTGCAGGAAGGACCGAACGGCGGCGGGCTGGTCCACCGCCAGCCCCACCACCTGCCAGCCCCGTGCACGCTGGGCGAGGTAGAACCCGTTGAGCATCGGCATCTCCTCGACACAGGGCGGACACCACGTGGCCCAGAAATTCAGCAGCAGCGGCTGCCCCCGGAAGTCCTTCAAGGCCACCGGACGGCCCTGGGGATCGTCCAGGGTGAGCGCCCACAGGCCGTCCAGCGCGCCCGCCTCCACCGCGTGCGGCTGGAACCTCCACCAGGCCAGGCCGGCCCCGGTCAGGCCGGCCGCCGCGGCCACCCCACCCATCAACCACTGTCGCTTGTTCATCCCGCCGTTCCTTCCGTTGCGTTCATCCGGGCCCGCAAGGCCTGTGCGTCCCCGCGGGGCTTGCGGCCGGCTTCGTCGGGCAACAGCGCGCCGCGCTGCCCGTTGAGGTCGTTGATGAGCAGGTGCACCCCCACCCAGGTCTGCAAGGGTTCGCAACGGCTGCGCAGGCTCAGGACCTCGACCGGCTGGCCATGCAGGCCCGTCACGGTGCGCCCCTCGTAATCCACGCCCCGGTTGATGAGGGCGATTTCGGTCGACTTGCCGTCATCGCAGAACAACTGGAGGTAGATGTCGCTCAAACGGGTGGCCGTGCCATGCCAAACCGCGCCGCCGATGTGCGGCCGGAACTCGGCCAGGCGGTCCATCCAGACCAGTGCCAGCTCACGCAACGCGCGCAGTTCGCCGGGTTGCGTCTCGGCATGGAAGATCGCGAGGTGCTCGCGCACCGCGTCCTCGACCATCAGGTTGTCGGGCAAGGCGCTGCGCGGCGGCAGACCCAGCTGCTTGAGGGCCCGCCGCTTCGCGGGCCCGTATTCGAGCCCCTCGTCCACCACCAGTGCGGCGGCGGCGGCGGCGATTTCCTGCTTGACCGTGTCCATCCCCGGATTGTGCCTCGGACACCTCCGGCGCCCCCGATAATCGCGCCATGCACATACACATCCTTGGGATTTGCGGCACCTTCATGGGCGGCGTGGCGGCACTGGCGCGCGAGGCCGGCCATCGCGTGACCGGTTGCGACGCGGGCGTCTACCCGCCCATGAGCGACCAGCTGCGCGCGCTCGGCATCGACCTGATCGAAGGCTATGGCGCCGACCAGATGGCGCTGAACCCCGACGTATTCGTGGTCGGCAACGTGGTCTCACGCGCACGGCTGCCCGACGGCTCGCCGAAGTTCCCGCTGATGGAGGCGATTCTGGACGCCGGCGCGCGCTACACCAGCGGCCCGCAGTGGATGAGCGAGCACATCCTGCACGGGCGGCACGTGCTGGCGGTGGCGGGCACGCACGGCAAGACCACCACCACGGCCATGCTGGCGTGGATCCTGGAAAGTGCCGGTCTGCAACCCGGCTTCCTCGTGGGCGGCGTACCGATGAATTTCGGCGTCTCCGCGCGCCTGGGCGGTTGGGGGACCCCCAACCGCCCCCTCTTCGTGATCGAAGCCGACGAATACGACAGCGCCTTCTTCGACAAGCGCAGCAAGTTCGTGCACTACCGCCCGCGCACAGCCGTGCTCAACAACCTGGAGTTCGACCACGCCGACATCTTCGACGACCTGGCCGCGATCGAGCGCCAGTTCCACCACCTGGTGCGCACGGTGCCGGCCAGCGGCCGCGTGGTCTTCAATGGCCTGGAAGAGAGCCTGGCGCGGGTGCTGCACATGGGCTGCTGGAGCGAACAGCGCAGCTTCGGCGCGGCCGTGAGCGACTTCACCGCCGAGGGCGAGGCCGACGACTTTGCCGTGCTGCAACAGGGCCGGGTAGTGGCGCGCGTGCGCTGGGGCCTGGGCGGCGTGCACAACCAGCTCAACGCGCTGGCCGCCATCGCCGCGGCCGAACACGCGGGCGTGCCCCCGGCCCAGGCCGCCGAAGCACTGGGCGCATTCCAGAACGTCAAGCGCCGCATGGAGGTGCGCGGGCGCGTCAACCACCCGCAGGGCGACATCACCGTCTACGACGACTTCGCCCACCACCCCACCGCGATCCGCACCACGGTCGACGGCCTGCGCCGACAGCTCGCGCGGCGCGGTGACACAGGCCGCATCCTGGCCGTGTTCGAGCCGCGCTCCAACACCATGAAGCTGGGCACCATGAAAGCGCAACTGCCCTGGAGCCTGGAACAGGCCGACCTGGCGTTCTGCCACAGCGGCGGCCTGGGCTGGGACGCCGGCGATGCCCTGGCCCCCATGGGCGAGCGTGCCCAGGTGGGCGGCGACATCGCCACGCTGGTGCGTCTGGTGACGCAGGCCGTCCGGCCGGGCGACCACATCCTGTGCATGAGCAACGGCGGCTTCGGCGGCATCCACCAGCAGCTGCTGGACGCGCTGGCGATCGAAACCCGACCGGCCTGAGCTGGCCGCAGCCGCTCAGTAGCTGACCGTCATCGATGGCACGTCGATGCGCACCACGGGCTTGGCCAGCACCGCACTGACCGAGCGGGCAAAGGCCCGGGCCCAGGCCCGGTAGGGCTCGTCGGCGAACCGGGGCTGCCCGGCGGCCATGGCGATGGAGATCACCTTGTCGGCCAGCAGCACCTTGCCCGTGGGCCGCAACGGCTCGCAGCCCAGATCAGCGAACTGCTGGTCCAGCCACTGGCGCGCCATTTCGAGCGGCATGGGCTGCACCTCTTCCAGGTCGAAGGGATAGGACTCGGCGTCCCCCCAGCTGACGATCACTTGGCTGCGCATGGGCATGGTCTCCTGCAGGTTCTTGTGTGGGTGCCCCGGATTGTGCCGGCATCCCCCCCGGGGTTCAACCCGGGATTGCCCCCGGGTCTGTCCCCACCAGCGCAGGCTCAGCCCCGGCGCGCACGCACCGCCCGGTCCAGCGTCGCGAGCACCTCCTGTGAGCCGGTCCAGTCGATGCAGGCGTCGGTGATGCTCTGGCCATACACGAGCTTGTCGACGTCGTCCTTGCCGGGCGTGAACTTCTGCGCGCCGGCCTTGAGGTGGCTCTCGACCATGAGGCCGAAGATGCTGCGCGAGCCCCCGGCGATCTGGTCCGCGATGTCGCGCGCCACGTCGATCTGCTTTTCGTGCTGCTTGCTGCTGTTGGCATGGCTGCAGTCCACCATCAGCCGGACCGGCAGCTTGGCCGCCTCCAGTTCCTGGCAGGCCGCGGCCACGCTGGCGGCGTCGTAGTTGGGCGCCTTGCCGCCACGCAGGATCACATGGCAGTCCTTGTTGCCGTTGGTCTGCACGATGGCCACCTGGCCGTTCTTGTGCACCGACAGGAAGTGGTGCCCGCGCGCAGCGGCCTGGATGGCGTCGGTGGCGATCCGGATGTTGCCGTCGGTGCCGTTCTTGAAGCCGATGGGGGCCGACAGGCCCGAGGCCAGTTCGCGGTGCACCTGGCTCTCGGTGGTGCGCGCGCCGATGGCGCCCCAGGAGATCAAGTCGCCGATGTACTGCGGGCTGATCACGTCCAGGAACTCGCTGCCGGCCGGCAGGCCCAGGCGGTTGATCTCGATCAGCAACTGGCGCGCGATGCGCAGGCCCTCGTCGATGCGGAAGCTCCCGTCCAGGTAGGGGTCGTTGATCAGGCCCTTCCAGCCCACGGTGGTGCGCGGCTTCTCGAAGTACACGCGCATCACGATCTCGAGCGTGCCGGCGTAGCGGTCGCGTTCTTCCTTGAGGCGACGCGCATAGTCAAGCGCAGCGGCCGGATCGTGGATGGAGCACGGGCCGATGACGACCAGCAGGCGGTCGTCCTTGCCGTGCAGGATGTCGTGGATGGACTTGCGGGTGCCGGCAATCAGTTGCTCGACCGCGGTGCCACGGATCGGGAAGAAGCGGATGAGGTGTTCGGGGGGCGGGAGCACGGTGATGTCCTGGATGCGCTGGTCGTCGGTCTGGCTGGTGCGGTCGGTGGGGTGAGCCGACCAGACATCGCTGGCGCCGGACTGGGCGGTATGGGCTTTGCTCATCGTGTGCTCCTGAAGGTGAAGGATGGATTGCGAAGGGAAGTGGGGCAAAAAAAAACCGCCGGGGGTCCGACGGTTGTTTTGAGGGCTTGGGGCTTTTTCTGGCCTGCGCTTAACTCTCTCTTCCGTCGGCGACGCGTGAGAACCAAAAATAGGCAAAGAAAAAGCGGTGGGCTTTCATGGAGCCAGACTGTAGCACAGTTCCCTCAGGCGGTGCCACCGACCGTCAGGCCCTCGATGCGCAGTGTGGGCTGACCCACGCCCACGGGCACACTCTGGCCTTCCTTGCCGCAGGTGCCCACGCCACTGTCGAGCGCCAGGTCGTTGCCGATCAGGCTGACCTTCTTGAGCGACTCGGGCCCGCTGCCCACGATGGTCGCGCCCTTGACCGGATAAAGCAGCTTGCCGTTTTCCACCCACCAGGCCTGGCTGGCGCTGAATACGAACTTGCCGCTGGTGATGTCCACCTGCCCGCCGCCGAAGTTGGTGGCGTACAGACCTTTCTTGATGCTGGCGATGATCTCCTGCGGGTCCTTGTCTCCGCCGAGCATGTAGGTGTTGGTCATGCGCGGCATGGGCAGATGGGCGTAGCTTTCGCGGCGGCCGTTGCCGGTGGGCGCCACGCCCATGAGGCGCGCGTTGAGGCTGTCCTGGATGTAGCCGCGCAGGATGCCGTCCTCGATCAGCACGTTCTTCTGGCTGGCACAGCCCTCGTCGTCCACGTTGAGAGAGCCGCGGCGGTCGGCGATGGTACCGTCGTCCAGCACGGTCACGCCCTTGGCCGCCACGCGCTGGCCGATGCGCCCGCTGAAGGCGCTCGAGCCCTTGCGGTTGAAGTCGCCCTCCAAGCCATGGCCCACCGCCTCGTGCAGCAGCACACCGGGCCAGCCGGGGCCGAGCACCACGGTCATCTCGCCGGCCGGGGCCGGACGGCTTTCGAGGTTGGTGAGCGCGGCCTGCACGGCCTCGGTCACATAGGTGTCGATGAGGGCGTCGTCGAAACGGTCCAGGCCGAAACGGCCGCCGCCCCCCGAGGAGCCGATCTCACGGCGGCCGTGCTGCTCGGCGATCACGGTGACCGACAGGCGCACCAGCGGGCGCACGTCGGCGGCCAGGGTGCCATCGGCACGCACCACCAGCACCACGTCGTACTCGCTGGCCAGCCCGGCCATGACCTGCACGATGCGCGGATCGCGCGCCTTGGCCAGCTTTTCCACCTTTTCCAGCAAAGCCACCTTGGCCGTGCTGTCCAGCGTGGTGATGGGATCGTGCGCCGCATAAAGGGAACGCGCCCCCGCCACCTTGCGCCGCCCGACACGGGCCTTGCGGCTCTGGCCCTGCGCCCCGATGGCGCGCACGCTGTGGGCGGCCTCGCGAATCGCATCCCAGGACAGGTCGTCGGAATAGGCGAAGGCGGTCTTGTCGCCGCTGACGGCGCGCACGCCCACGCCCTGGTCGATGCTGAAGCTGCCGGTCTTGACGATGCCTTCCTCCAGGCTCCAGCCCTCGGAGCGGGTGTACTGGAAATACAGGTCGGCATCGTCGACGCCGGGCACCATGATCTCGCCGAGCGCACGCTGCAGGTGCGTCTCGTCGAGGTTGTAGGGAGTCAGCAGCAGTTCCCGGGCGGTGACCAGCCGGGCCAGGGTGGGTTCGCGAGCGATCATGGCCGCATTGTAGGAAGATCCCGTAACCACGACAGCAGCGCGGCATCGTCCAGGTCCCGGTAACCGGCGGCGCTGGCGCGCTCGAAGGCCTGTGCCGCGTGCGCGCCCAGGGGGCCAGCGAAACCCAGCCGCTCGGCGGCGGCCACGGCCAGGCGCGTGTCCTTCTCCAGCAGGGTCATGTGGGCGCGCGGCGCGAAATCGCCCGCGATGGCGCGGCGCATGCGGTCGGAGCCGATCCAGCTCTGGCCGCTGGAGTGCTCGATCACGCCGAGCGTGGTGTCCAGGTCCAGGCCCATGCGTTCGGCCAGGGCCATGGCTTCGGCTGCGCCGACCAGGTTGATCCCGGCCAGCAGGTTGTTCACCAGCTTGGTCCTGGCGCCGTCACCGGGCCGGCCGCTGACCACGAACACCTGCTGCGACAGCGCATCCAGCAGCGGGCGCTGCGCCGCCACCACCTCGGGGGCCGCGGCCACCAGCAGGCTCATGCGGCCCTCGCGCGCCCGCACCGGCCCGCCCGACATGGGGGCGTCGATGCAGGCGATGCCGCGCTCAGCCAGGTCAGCCGCAACCGACTCCACATCCTCGGGGGCAATGGTCGGGCACAGCAGCACGGCCTGTCCGGCCTGCAGCGCCTGCGCCGCGCCCTCGGGGCCAAACAGCACGTCGCGCACCTGCGGCGCATCCACCACCGCCACGATCAGTGCCCCGCCTGGCTCCAGCGCAGCCGCAGCGGCGCGGGCCGAATCGGCGATCCGGGCGCCGGCCTGCCGCGCCTCGTCGCAGCGTGCGGGGTCGATGTCGCGCACCACCACCCGCCAGCCCAGCGACGCCAGTCGCGCCGCCATGGCCCCACCCATGTTGCCCGCGCCGATCACGGCGACCGTGCGAGTGCGTTCGTGGCTCATGTCTGGATCAGGCGCTTGGCCTTGGCAATCGACATCAGGATGCCCAGCCCGGCCCCCAGGGTGACCATGGCCGTGCCGCCGTAGCTGATGAAGGGCAGCGGCACGCCCACCACCGGCAGGATGCCGCTGACCATGCCGATGTTGACGAAGGCGTAGACAAAGAAGATCAGCGTGACCGCTCCGGCCAGCAGGCGCGCGAACAGCGTCGGCGCCTCCAGGGCGATCACCAGCCCCCGGTAGATCAGGAAGGCGAAGGCCGCCAGCAGGCCCAGCACACCGAAGTAGCCGAACTCCTCGGCGAAGGCCGCGAAGATGAAATCGGTGGTGCGCTCGGGAATGAACTCCAGGTGCGTCTGCGTACCCTGCATGTAGCCCTTGCCCCAGAGGCCACCGGAGCCGATGGCGATCATGCCCTGGATGATGTGGAAACCCTTGCCCAGCGGGTCCTTGGTCGGGTCGAGCAGGGTGCACACCCGCTGGCGCTGGTATTCGTGCAGCACGTGCCAGTCCACCCCCGGGGCACACCACTGCGACTCCATGACGACGAGCGTGATGATGCCGGCCACACCCAGCAACAGTGGCGGCACGATGAGCTTCCAGCTCAGACCGGCGAAGTAGATGACGAACAGCCCCGAAGCCAGCACCAGCAGCGAGGTACCCAGGTCCGGCTGTTTCAGGATCAGCGCCAGCGGCACCCCCAGGATCACCCCGGCCACCACGAAATCGAGCGGTCGCAACTGGCCCTCGCGCTTCTGGAACCACCAGGCCAGCATGAGCGGCATGGCCAGTTTCATGAGTTCGCTGGGCTGGATCACGATGCCCACGTTCACCCAGCGCTGTGCGCCCTTCTTGGTGATGCCGAACAACAGCACCGCCACCAGCAGGGCCACCCCCAGCGTGTACAGCGGCACCGCCAGCGACATGAGGCGGTGCGGCGGCACCTGGGCCACGAAAAACATGACGCCGGCGGCGATCAGCATGTTGCGGCCATGGACGGTGAAACGCCCCGCCTCGCTGCCGCCCACGGAATACATGACCAGCAGGCCGAGGAAGCCCATGATCAGCACCGCCAGCAGCAAGGGGCCGTCGAAGCCCTGGAACGCCAGGAACACACGCTGCCAGATGGGGGGTTTTTCGATCACGACGGCCATGGGCTCCATTATCCTTGCCCGATGACCGATTCGCCCGCCCCCACCGCCACCCACCTGCTGTACCTGCACGGTTTCCGCTCGTCGCCGCGCTCCATGAAAGCCGAGAAGATGGCCGAGCGGGTCCGGCGCGACCACCCGGGCGTCACCTGGTGGTGCCCGCAACTGCCGCCTTCTCCGCGCGAGGCCATGGCCCTGATCCACCAAGGTGTCGCCACCTGGCCGCGCGAGCGCATGGCGGTGGTGGGCTCCTCGCTGGGCGGCTTCTACGCCACCCGTGTGGCACTGGAGACCGGCTGCCGGGCCGTGCTGCTCAACCCGGCGGTGGACCCGGCGCGCGACCTGGCCAAATACATCGGCGAGCAGACCGCCTGGCACGCCCCCGAGGAACGCTTCTTCTTCCGCCCGGAATTCGTGGACGAACTGCGCGAACTGGCCGCAGGCCCCCTGCCCCGGCCCGAACAGGTGCTGCTGGTGGCCGCCCAGGACGACGAGGTGCTGGACTGGCGCGAGATGGTCGCGCGCTACCCCGGCAGCCCGCTGCGCCTGATCGAAGGCAGCGACCACGCCCTGAGCGATTTCGACACGCACCTGAGCGCCGTGATGGCGCACCTGCAGCTGGCCTGACCCCGCCCCTTCTTCCCCGCACTGCTACAGTCGCGCCCATGGCCAAAGACAAGACCCTCTACGCCTGCAACGAGTGCGGCGGCACCAGCCCGCGCTGGCTCGGCAAGTGCCCGCACTGCAACGCCTGGAACAGCCTGGTCGAGACCGTGGCCGAAGCCCCCGCCGCCAGCAAGAACCGGCTGGGCCAGACGCCCCGGGGCCTGGCCCCTGCGGCCGAACTGGCGGTGCTGGCCGACATCGAGGCGTCGGACGTGGCGCGCACCCCCACCGGCCTGGGTGAGCTCGACCGGGTGCTCGGCGGCGGCGTGGTCGAAGGCGGCGTGGTGCTCATCGGTGGCGATCCGGGCATCGGCAAGTCGACATTGCTGCTGCAGGCGCTGGACGCGCTGCAGCGCACCGGCATGAGCGCCGCTGCCGGGCGGTGCCAGGGCACCCTGTACGTGACCGGTGAGGAAAGCGGCGCCCAGGTCGCGCTGCGTTCGCGCCGGCTCGGGCTGGACCAGAGCCAGGTGCGGGTACTGGCCGAAATCCAGCTGGAAAAAATCCTGGCCACGCTCGACGCCACCCAACCCGCGGTGGCCGTGATCGACTCGATCCAGACCGTCTATTCCGACCAGCTCAGCTCGGCGCCGGGCTCGGTGGCTCAGGTGCGCGAGTGCGCCGCCCACCTCACGCGCGCGGCCAAGGCCAGCGGTACGGCCATCGTGCTGGTGGGCCACGTGACCAAGGAGGGCGCACTGGCCGGCCCGCGCGTGCTGGAGCACATGGTGGACACGGTGCTCTACTTCGAGGGGGACACCCACAGCAGCTACCGCTTGATCCGCGCCATCAAGAACCGCTTCGGGGCGGTGAACGAGATCGGCGTGTTCGCCATGACGGAAAAAGGCCTCAAGGGCGTGAGCAACCCCAGCGCCATCTTCCTGAGCCAGCATTCCCAGCCAGTGCCAGGCTCGTGCGTGCTGGTCACGCTGGAGGGTACGCGGCCCATGCTGGTGGAGATCCAGGCGCTGGTGGATTCGGGCGGCCCCAGCCCGAGGCGCCTCTCCGTGGGCCTGGACCGCGACCGCCTGGCCATGCTGCTGGCGGTGCTGCACCGCCACGCGGGCGTGGCCTGCATGGACCAGGACGTGTTCGTCAATGCCGTGGGCGGTGTGCGCATCGGCGAACCGGCGGCCGACCTGGCGGTGATGCTGGCCATCACCTCCAGCCTGCGTGGCAAGGCGCTGCCACAGGGCTTTCTGGCCTTCGGCGAAGTCGGCCTGGCCGGCGAGGTGCGCCCCGCCCCGCGCGGCCAGGAGCGCCTGAAGGAGGCCGCCAAGCTGGGGTTTTCCGTGGCCGTGGTGCCCAGGGCCAACCTGCCCAAGAAGGGCGATGCCGCGCTGGCCAAGGCGCTGGAAGGCATGACCATCCACCCGGTGGAGCGCATCGAGGAGGCGCTGGAGGTGGTGCGGGGGTTTTGAGGGTGGGCGCGAAGATGGGGTATGACCTTGTCATGCTTGTCACAAACACCCAGTGCACCTCAGCCTTTTTGAGGCGGCAGGCTCTTTTGCCCGGCAAGCACAGCGCCCTGCAGCAGACTTCATGGCGCCGTTCGACAGTCACCGCAACAACGATCTGCTCCAAGACAGCACTCACGCCCCCCAAACTTCCACCCGATTCCGCCCGGCATGCTTGGCCCGGTAAAGGGCCTTGTCGGCCTGGGCATACAACCCGTCCATGGTCGACTCGTGGGTGGAGACGGCGACCCCGAAACTCGCTGTCAGGGACAACGTGCGGTCTTCCCAGGTGAACGGTTCCCCCTGCAGCCCGGCACGCAGCTTTTCGGCCAGGCCCGTCGCCCCCGCCAGGTCGGTGTCTGGCAGCAGGAGCATGAACTCCTCTCCGCCGTAGCGGGCCACCAGATCGCTTTGACGCAGGTGGGTCGCCACAAAGTGGGTGAATTGCCTGAGCACCGCGTCTCCAGCCGGATGACCATGTACGTCGTTGACGCGCTTGAAATGGTCCAGATCGATGGCGACCAGTGCCAGCGGGCGCTCGTGGCGTTGGGCCACCTGCAGCAGGAACTTGCCACGTTCGAAGAACGCCCTGCGATTCAGCACTCGGGTAAGAGGGTCGTGGGTGGCCAGTTCGCGCAGTTCCGCCTCCTGGCGCCGCAGTTGCGCATTGCTCGCTTCCAGTTCGCGTTGCAGCCGAACGCGCTCGACCGTCTTGTGCCAGAGCAGGCGCGCCAGCACCCAGCCCATGACCATGGCGGTGAGCACATTGACCCGGTTGGTGAGCAGCAAGGTCGGGTTGCTCTGCGTCAGGCCCAGCGCCCAGATCGTGGCCAGGCATGCAACGCCATAGACCCACAGCAACTGGCGGGGCGGGATCAGGAACAGCAGGCTGAGGGTGATGCTGCCGACGAGCACGGGCGTGATGCTGGGCGTGACCCACTGGTCGATCACGGCCAGCAGGGCGCAAAACGCCAAGCCCGCCGCAGCCACAGCCAGCACCAGCTCGCTCCCGACCGGGCCCGACGCCTGCCGGCGCAGCTGCCCGTGGGCCAGCAGCCCGGCAACCGCCATGAACACCGCCATCACGGCATGGATGACCATGACACCCCAGCGCCAGCGCTGTTCCAGCGCATCCGTGGATGACCCTGCCAGCAGGAAGAACAGGATGTGCAGCACATTGACGACCAGGACCGCCCCGGCCGTGAACCGCAGGTGGCGCAGGTTCTGGACATGGAATGCCGCCACCATGTTGCCGATGTCGCGGGGATGGGTTGTCGATGGATTCGCCGTGGTCACAATGCCGACCATGTTAGCAAGCCGGCAAGGCCGGCTGGGCGAACCGCGTCCTCAGCCCCAGGAGCGTGTCAGCAGCTCGTCGAGCGCGTCCACGATGTCCTGGCCCCGGTCGGCCAAGCTGCCAACGCGCGCACCCAAGTGGTCCAGTGCCACCGAAACCATGTCCAGCGGGTGGAGCACCACATCCACTCCTTCGACCTTGAAGACCGGGTTCAAACGCGTGCCGGCAGAGGTGGCCTGGCGTGGCAGGGCGCTGCGGCGCACCAACGGCACCGCCACCCGGCGCTTGTAGCCGTCGAAAAGCGCCGATTGCACCAGCACCACGAACGGAATGTTGTCTTGGAGCGGCCCCTTGTTGCGGTGAACGTCGAACTGTGCCATGAGGTGGGTTACAGGGTGCTGTGTTCGTCGGCGAAAGAACCCACAGCCTCTGACACGGCGTTCCACTCACGCGCGCACGATTGGGCTTGCTGCAGGCGCTCTTGCCGCGCACGTTCCTGCTGTTGAACGAAACCCTCCAGCAGGGCGTCCACCGTGGCGGAAAGGTTGTGGCTGTAACGCCTGGCCGACAGCACCACATCCTCGGACAGGGTGAGGTTCACGGGGCGTTTTCGGCCAGCGGCGGTGTGGATCGGCGGCACGGGGACTCCAATGCGTATGGTATGCGCATATTATGCGCGCGACGCCTTTGCCGCGCACCGCACGCTCCAGAACGATCACCCCACCCCAAAGAGGGCGTTCGGCTGCGGCAATACCAGGAAATCAAGCCCGCGATGGCTTTCTCCTCGGGTGCTTTTCAGGCTTCGCTCGGGAGCACGGTCAGGAGCGTTTCGCCTGTCGCGACCAACTTCTCGGTATCGCTCTGCAGTACGAACAGCTCGCAGGATGTGAAGACCTGCTGCTTGCCGGGCTTGATGACGCGAGCCCTGGCAATGAAGCGCTGCCCTGATGCCGGGCGCAGACAATTGACGGAAAAGTGAGCGGCCAGTAATCGAGGACCTACCAAAGTCGCCGCAGCGAATCCGCACGCCGTGTCGATGAGCGCGCCAACCACCCCTGCATGCAGAAAACCAGAATACTGGCCCATTTCGTCGCGCCATGTCATCGCCAGTTCTACCGCGCCGGGCGTGCAGGACACAACTTCAAAGCCGCACCAGCGATTGAACTCAGCAGATTCATTGATTCTTCGTAACAGCACCATCGGGTCTTGGATCATTGCACGGCTCCGAGCAAAAAATAACTTGGACTCTAGATCGCCAAAGGGTGCCGGGTTGTCTCCAGCGCTACAGCGGGTCGACAAAGACCACGCCCCAGGGCTAACCCTCCGCTACCGCCGTGCCCGGCCCACGCCACCCCCGGTAAACTTGGGGCCCCTGGCCACCCCACCCGAAAGCCCCATTTTGTTTGCATTGTTCGATGAAGCCGGCAAGTTCCTGACCGGCCGTGTGCTGTCCGAGGCCGAGAGTTCCCTGCAGGTGGAACTGGACTCGGGCAAGCGCGTGAAGGTGAAATCCGCCAACCTGCTGCTCAAGTTCGACAAGCCCGCGCCCGCCGCCCTCATGGGCGCCGCGCAGGCCCTGGCCGGGCAGATCGAACTGGACCTGGCCTGGGAATTCGCCCCCGAGGACGAGTTCGGCTACGCCGATCTGGCGCGCGACTACTTCAGCGAGCAGGCCACGCTGGAGCAGCAGGTCGCCGCGTTGCTGCGCCTGAGCGAGGCGCCCCATTACTTCCGCCGCGCCGGCAAGGGCCGCTACAAGAAGGCGCCGGCCGAGATCGTGCAGCAGGCGCTGGCCGCGATCGAGAAGAAAAAGCAGGTGCAGGAGCAGATCGACCGCTGGGCCGCCGAGCTGGCCGCCGGCACCTGCCCGCAGCCGATCCGTGAGCAGCTCTACAAGATCCTGTTCCGGCCCGACAAGAACGCGCCCGAGTACAAGGCCGTGGTGCACGCCGCGCGCGAGACGCACCTGGCCCCGCTGGCGCTGCTGCAGCGGGCCGGCGCCATCACCAGCGCCTACCAGTTCCACTGGCAGCGCTTCCTGTTCGAGCACTTTCCCAAGGGCACGGGCTTTCCCGCGCTGCAGGCCCCACCCGTGGCCGACGAGTTGCCCCTGGCCGACGTGCAGGCGTTTTCGGTGGACGACTCGGCCACCACCGAGATAGACGACGCGCTGAGCGTGCAGGGCCTGGGCAGCGGCACCGTGACGCTGGGTATCCACATTGCGGCGCCGGGGCTGGCCATTCAGCCGGGCAGCCCGCTGGACCAAGTGGCGCGGGCCCGCCTGTCCACGGTCTACATGCCGGGGCACAAGATCACCATGCTGCCCGACGAGGTGGTGCAGACCTACACGCTCGAAGCCGGTGGCGACCGACCCGCGCTGTCGCTCTACCTCACGATGGATGAGGCGGAGCTGAACATCCAGCGCAGCGAAACCCGGCTGGAGCGCGTGCCCATTGCCCATAACCTGCGTCACGACCAGCTCGACCAGGCCATCACCGCCGACTGGCTGCAGAACCCCGACGTCCCGGCCGGCGCGCCGCTGCCCGACGCGATCGCCGCGCTGCGCCCGCAACTGGCCTTCCTGCACCGGCTGGCCCTGGTGTGCAAGGCGCGGCGCGAGGTGGTGCGCGGCAAGCCCGAGACCTTCACCCGGCCCGACTACACCTTCAGGCTCGAAGGCGTGCAGGGCGATGAGCCAGCGGGCAACGAAACGGTGGTGATCGGCACCCGCTCGCGCGGCGCGCCGCTTGACCTGATGGTGGCCGAGGCCATGATCCTGGCCAACAGCACCTGGGGCCAGTGGCTGGCCGACAGCGGCGTGCCCGGCATCTACCGCAGCCAGGCCAGCCTGGCGCCGGGCATCAAGGTGCGCATGGGCACCAAGGCGCTGCCGCACGCGGGCATCGGCGTCCGGTGCTACGCCTGGAGCACCTCGCCGCTGCGCCGCTACACCGACCTGGTCAACCAGTGGCAGATCATCGCCTGCGCGCGCCACGGAAAAACGGCCGCGCTGGCCGCGCCGTTCAAGCCCAAGGACACCGAGCTGTTCGCGGTCATCAGCGCCTTCGACGCCGCCTATGCCGCCTACAACCAGTTCCAAGGCGGCATGGAACGCTACTGGACGCTGCACTACCTGCAGCAGCAGGGCATCACGGAACTGACCGCCAGCGTGATCAAGGACAACCTGGTGCGCGCCGACACCCTGCCCCTGGTGTTCGGCGTGCTGGGCGCCGAGGGCCTGCCACGCGGCACGCAGGTGCGCGTGCGGCTGGGGCAGATCGACGACATTTCCCTGGACCTCAACGCCACCGTCATCGAGCGGCTCGACGGCACCCAGACGCCCGAGGCCGACGACGGCGAGGCGGACGACACCGAACTGTCCGCACCGCTGGCGATCGCCATCGACCTGGACGGCGAAGCGCCGGGCAACACCGACACGCCCCCCACACCCGCAGGGTGATAATCCGCCCCTGTGAAGCTGCTCCGCAACCTCGGCACCCTGCAGATCGCGCTGGCGATCTCGCTGCTGGCGCACGCCGCCCTGCTGACGGTGCGCTTTGTCGAGCCGGAGCGTTTCAATCGCGTGTTCCAGGACACGCCGCTGGAGGTGATTCTGGTCAACGCGCGCAGCGAAGACCGCCCCGACAAGGCGCAGGCCATTGCGCAGGCGAACCTGGCTGGCGGTGGCGACACCGAGCGCGGTCGGGCCACCTCGCCCCTGCCGCCATCGGAGCGGTCGCGACCGGGCAATGCGCTGGAAGAGGAAGAGCGCCGCATCGAGGCCATGAAGGAACAGCAGAACCGCCTGCTGGCCCAATTGCGCCAGCGCCTTGCCAACCTGCCCCCGCCCCAGCCCGACCAGACCCAGACATCGCCCGACGCGCAGCAGCGCGAGCAGCAGCGTCAGGCGCTGGTGCAGATCCTGGCCGAGATCGAAAAGCGCATCAACGAGGAAAACGCCCGCCCCCGCAAGCGCTACATCAGCCCCGCCACGCGCGAGGAGGTCTACGCCGCTTACTACGACGGCCTGCGGCGCAAGATCGAGGACAAGGGCACCAGCAATTTTCCCGAACTGGGCGGGCGCAAGCTCTACGGCGAGCTGACCATGGTGATCACGGTGAACCACGACGGCAAGGTGCTCGACACCGAGGTGGTGCAGTCTTCCGGCCAGGCGGTACTGGACCGCCGTGCCCAGGCCATCGTGCGCAGCCTGTCCTTTGGTCGGTTCAATGAGGCGATGCGCCGCCGGGCCGACCAGATCGTGGTGGTGTCGCGCTTTCGCTTCACCCGGGAAGAAACGCTCCAGACCCAGATGAGCGGAGGCTGACCGTGCAGGCATGGCGTGGCCTTCTGAGGTGGTTGCTGTGGCTGGCCCTGGCGGCCCTGGCGCTGCAGGTGTTCTTCGTGGCGCGCATCGCCCTCATGACCGTGGCCGACCCACCCAGCACCGCCTTCCAGCGCTCCGAGGCTTGGCGCATCGCGACCCGGCCCGGTGGTTTCCGGTGGTCGCAGCAATGGCGGCCTTATACCCAGCTGTCGCCTCACCTCAAGCGGGCCGTGATCGCCGCCGAGGACGCTGGCTTTCTGGACCACGGGGGCGTCGACTGGAAGGCCATTGAATCGGCCTGGAAAAAGAACGCGGCGCGGACCGCAGCGGCCGAACGCCGTGCCGCACGGAGCCGCGATCCGGCGCGCGTGCGTCCGGCCCGGATCGTGGGCGGCTCGACCATCACCCAGCAACTGGCCAAGAACCTGCTGCTCTCGGGCGAGCGCAACCTGCTGCGCAAGGGACAGGAGCTGGTGCTGGCCCTGCTGCTGGAAACCTTCCTGAGCAAGCAGCGCATCCTGGAGATCTACCTCAACAGCGTCGAATGGGGCGAAGGCGTGTTCGGGGCCGAGGCCGCCGCGCAGCGCTATTTCGGCAAGCCGGCCAGTCGCCTCACACCGCGCGAGGCGGCCCGGCTGGCTGTGATGCTGCCGTCGCCGAAGTTCTTCGAGTCGCGCCAGGGTTCGACCTACCTGGACGCCCGTACCGCCACCATCACCGCCCGCATGGGGGCGATCCGCCTGCCCTGAGATGCGCATCCTCGGCATCGACCCCGGCCTGCAGAACACCGGCTTTGGCGTGGTGGACACCGATGGCCCACGCATGAGCTACGTGGCCAGCGGCACCATACGCACCCGCCCGGACGAGGGCGCCCTGCTGCCCGAACGCCTGAAGGTGATCTTCGACGGCATCACCGAGGTGGTGGCGCGCTACCGGCCCGACGTGGCGGCCTGTGAGATCGTGTTCGTCAACGTCAACCCGCAGGCCACGCTGCTGCTGGGACAGGCGCGCGGCTGCTGCCTGACGGCGCTGGTGGCCAACGGCCTGACGGTGAGCGAGTACACGGCGCTGCAGCTCAAGAAGGCGGTGGCCGGACACGGCCGCGCCGGCAAGCCCGAAATCCAGGAAATGGTGCGCCGACTGCTGCAGCTGCCCGGTCTGCCCGGCAAGGACGCCGCCGACGCCCTGGGCCTGTGCATCACCCACGCCCAGGTGAGCCGATCGGTCCTGGCCATCGGCCAGTCGGGCAAGCTGCAGGCGCGCACCCACGCGGCCTACAAGGACGGGCGCCACTACTGAGCTGTGGCCGCCCCCGTCGGACTTCAGATCACCCGCTGCAGGATCAGCACGCCAAAGAAGGCGAGCGCCGCGATCACGGTCCACTTCAGGATGACGAGCCCCCAGCGGCGGAAGTAGGCCCGACCGGTGCCGATGTAGAAGGCAAAGCACAGGGCCGATGAGCCCAGCAGGAAAAACATCAGGAAGCGGAAGATCAGCACGGCTCGGCTCCGTTCACCAGGCCATGCCCAGTTGGGCAAAGCCCTGGGGCGCGCGGCTGTCCTGCTCGAAAGTAACGACCTCGTAGGCGTCCGGGCGGGCCAGCAGCGCGCGCAGCAGCTGGTTGTTCATGGCGTGCCCGGAGCGGTAGGCGCTGTAGGCGGCCAGCAGCGGCTTGCCGAGAATGTAGAGGTCGCCCATGGCGTCGAGGATCTTGTGCTTGACGAACTCGTCGCTGTAGCGCAGGCCATCGGCGTTGAGCACCTTGACGTCGTCCATCACGATGGCGTTGTCGAGTCCGCCGCCCAGGGCCAGGCCGCTGGCGCGCATCGTTTCGACGTCGCGCGTGAAGCCGAAGGTGCGCGCCCGGGCAATCTCGCGGGCGTACTGGCCGCTGCCGAGGTCGAACTCCACGCGCTGCCCGGTGGCGTTGACCGCCGGGTGGTCAAACTCGATCTCGAAGCTGAGCTTGTAGCCGTGGTACGGCTCTAGTCGGGCCCACTTGAGGTGGCGGCCCTCGCCTTCGCGCACCTCCACCGGCTTGAGCACGCGGATGAACCGCTTGGGCGCCTTCTGCAGCTCGATGCCCGCGCTCTGCAGCAGATAGACGAAGGACGCGGCGGAGCCGTCGAGGATGGGCACCTCTTCGGCCGTGATGTCGATGACGAGGTTGTCGAGCCCCAGGCCGGCGCAGGCGCTCATGAGGTGCTCGATGGTATGCACCTTGGCGCTGCCGCTGGAAATCGTGGACGCGAGGCGGGTGTCGGTGACGGACGTGGCCGCCACCGGAATGTCCACCGGCTCGGGCAGGTCGACCCGGCGGAACACGATGCCGGTGTCGGGGGCGGCGGGGCGCAGCGTCAACTCCACCCGCTGCCCACTGTGCAGGCCCACGCCCACGGCCTTGGTCAGGGTCTTGAGGGTGCGTTGCGCGATCATGGTTCCAATTCTAGTTTTTCAATCGCGATCGCGCGCGGCACCGCCGCCTTGACCCTGATGGACACAGCCTCAATCGGCCTGCTTGCGCAGGAAGGCGGGGATCTCGAAATCCTCCATGCCGCCCGACGACAGCGCGTCGACCTTGGCCGCCGCGTGGGTGCGGTTGCGCCAGACGGCGGGCCCCTTGAGGCTGTCGTAGCTGTTCGAAGCAGCCAGACCGCCCGACAGGACGCCGTCGCCCACCGCCTGTGTGAGCGTCGGGATGTGCGGCATGTTGTCGGTGCCGGTGCGCAGGCCCGCTTCGGGCTGAACCACCTTGAGCGGCTGGCGCATGCCCTGGCGGCTCAGGCCGGTGGCCACCACGGTGACGCGGATGCCGTCACCCAGGGACTCGTCGTAAGCTGTGCCGTAGATCACGTGCGCCTCGGGCGATGCGAAGGCACGGATGGTGTTCATGGCCAGCTTGGATTCGTTGAGCTTGAGCGAGCCCTTGGCGGCGCTGATGAGCACCAGCACGCCCTTGGCGCCCTTCATGTCCACGCCTTCGAGCAGCGGGCAGGCCACGGCCTGCTCCGCCGCGATGCGGGCGCGGTCCGGGCCGCTGGCCACGGCCGTGCCCATCATGGCCTTGCCGGGTTCGCCCATGACGGTGCGCACATCCTCGAAATCGACGTTGACCAGCGCCTCGACGTTGATGATCTCGGCGATGCCGCCAACCGCGTTGCGCAGCACGTCGTTGGCGTGTACAAAGGCCTCGTCCTGGGTGATGTCGTCGCCCAGCACCTCGAGCAGCTTGTCGTTGAGCACCACGATCAGCGAATCGACGTTCTGCTCGAGCTCGGTCAGCCCGGTGTCGGCGTTGCTCATGCGACGCCCGCCCTCCCAGTCGAAGGGCTTGGTGACCACGCCCACGGTGAGGATGCCCATCTCCTTGGCGATGCGCGCGATCACGGGGGCCGCGCCGGTGCCGGTGCCGCCGCCCATGCCGGCGGTGATGAACAGCATGTGCGAGTCGGCAATGGCCTCGCGGATGTCGGCCTCGGCCATTTCGGCCGCCTCACGCCCCTTGTCGGGCTTGCTGCCCGCCCCCAGACCGCTGTGGCCGAGCTGGATCAGCCGGTGCGCGGCACTGCGGTTGAGGGCCTGCGCATCGGTGTTGGCGCAGATGAATTCCACGCCCTGCACCTGGCTCTGGATCATGTGCTCGACGGCGTTGCTGCCGCCCCCGCCCACGCCGATGACCTTGATTTGCGTGCCCCGGTTGAACTCTTCGATCTCGATCATTTCGATGCTCATGTCTATCTCCTGTGTGAACCTTGAAAACCTGAATCTGAATGTGTGGCTGTGGTCTGGAATTCCGCTCAACCCGGGGGACCGGTGGCGCCGTGGCTGCGGCGCGCATGGGCTTTCCTGATGTCGTGGCCGGTCCCGGGACGGCGTTGCGGGCGAGTGAGTCGGATCATCAGAAATTCCCCACGAACCAGTCTTTCACACGGCCCAGTGCGCTTTGCACGGACCCCGCCTTCTGCGACACCTTGTGGCCCCGCAACCGCGCCAGGCGCGCTTCCTCCAGCAGTCCCATGACCGTGGCGGCGCGCGGCTGCGCCACCATGTCGCTCAGGGCACTGGCGTACTTGGGTATGCCCCGGCGCACCGGCTTGAGGAAGATGTCCTCGCCCAGCTCCACCATGCCCGACATGACGGCGCTGCCTCCGGTCAGCACGATGCCCGAGGACAGCAGTTCCTCGTGGCCCGACTCGCGGATCACCTGCTGCACCAGGGCGAAGATCTCCTCCACGCGCGGCTCAATCACACCGGCCAGGGCCTGGCGGCCGAGCAGGCGCGGGCTGCGGTCGCCCAGCCCCGGCACCTCGACCTGCTGATCGGGATCGGCCAGCAGCTGCTTGGCGCACCCGCTCTCGACCTTGATGTCTTCGGCGTCCTTGGTCGGGGTGCGCAGCGCCATTGCGATGTCGCTGGTGATGAGGTCGCCGGCGATCGGTACCACCGCCGTGTGGCGGATCGCCCCACCGGCGAAGATGGCGATGTCGGTCGTGCCGGCCCCGATGTCGACCAACGCCACGCCGAGCTCTTTCTCGTCGTCGGTCAGCACCGCCTGGCTCGACGCCAGCGGATTGAGCATGAGCTGATCCACTTCCAGCCCGCAGCGTCGCACGCACTTGATGATGTTCTCGGCCGCGCTCTGCGCGCCGGTGACGATGTGCACCTTGGCCTCCAGGCGGATGCCGCTCATGCCGATGGGCTCCTTGACCTCCTGCCCGTCGATGATGAATTCCTGCGGCTCGACCAGCAGCAGCCGCTGGTCGGTAGAGATGTTGATGGCCTTGGCGGTCTCGATCACGCGCGCCACATCGGCCGGCATGACCTCGCGGTCCTTGATGGCCACCATGCCGCTGGAATTCATGCCCCGGATGTGGCTGCCGGTGATGCCGGTGTAGACGCGCCCGATGCGGCAGTCGGCCATCAGCTCGGCCTCCTTGAGGGCCTGCTGGATGCTCTGCACGGTGGCGTCGATGTTGACGACGACCCCGCGCTTGAGCCCGTTGCTGGGTGCGACGCCCAGGCCGGCGAGCTTGAGCTGCCCGCCCTGCTGTACCTCGGCGACCACCACCATGATCTTGGCGGTACCGATGTCGAGTCCGACCACGATGTCTTTGTATTCTTTGGCCATGATGTGTGCTTGTGTTTACCTTTTGGTCGATGCCTGATCCGGTTCGTTGACGGGTACAGTGGTCACGCCGCGCAAGCGCACGGCGTAACCGTTGGGGTAGCGCAGGTCGACGCTTTCCAGGTCGCGCCCGTAGCGCTGCGTGAGCTGGGGCATGGTGCCGACCCAGGTATGCACGCGCCGCATCAGCATGTCGGCGTCACCGCGCCCCAGCACCATGACCGCGCCGTTGTCGAGTTCGGCCTTCCAGCTGCCCCGGCTGTCCATTCCCAGCCGCCGGATGCCCAGCTCCAGCCGCCGCAGGACCGGGCCCAGGCCCTCGTACAAGGCATGGACCTGGGCCGCGTAACCTTCAGGACCACGCAGTTCGACCCACCCATCGGCCCCCGGCTCGTCCGGGCTGGCCTCGAACACCTCGCCCTGGGCATTGATCAGCCGACCACTGCCTGCCTCCCCCCACCAGGCCACGGGCCGGTGTTCTTCGAGGGTGACCTTGAGCCGGTTGGGAAACTCGCGCTGGACCACCGCCTGGCGCACCCACGGCACGCCCTCGAACAGCCGCTTGACCTCCTGCAGATCCAGCGTCAGGAAACTGCCCTGCAGGCGCGGCAGCAGGTGGGCCCGGAAGGTGACCTCGTTCTGGTGCGCCACATCGCCATGAACGGTGATGCCGCCCAGGGCCCAGGCCGGGTGACGGGCCGCCCAGAGCGCCAGACCACCCAGTCCGAGCGCGACGAAGACCAGGAACAGGGTGTTGGCCACCCAGTTCATGAGCCTGACGTCGAGGGGCACGGGCATGGCGTTGGTCACGTCAGCCTCCCACCTTGGCCGGCAAGGGGTTGTCCAGGCCCGCCGTGGCCAGCACCTGCAGACACAGCGCCTCGTACCCGATGCCGGCGGCCCGCGCCGACATCGGCACCAGGGAATGTCCGGTCATGCCCGGCGAGGTGTTGATCTCCAGCAGGTAGGGCCGCCGGGTACGCGCATCGATCATCACGTCGGCGCGTGCCCAGCCCCGGCAGCCGAGCGTGCGGAACGCCTGCAGGGCCAGGGCCTGAATGGCCGCTTCCTCGCCCGGCGGCAGTTCGCAGGGGACGATGTAGCGGGTGTCGTCGGAGAAGTACTTGTTCTGGTAGTCGTAGTTGCCGCCGGGTGCGACGATCCGGATGACGGGCAGCGCACGGGCCTGCGCCCCCGAGCCCAGCACCGGGCAGGTGACCTCGTCGCCGGCGATGAACTGCTCGCACAGCACCAGCGGATCGTGCCGGGAAGCCAGGGCATAGGCCTGCGCGCACTGGGACACATCCGTCACCTTGGTCAGGCCGATGGTCGAACCCTCGCGCGAGGGCTTGACGATCATCGGCGCTCCCAGCACACCGAAGGCGGCACGTACCTCGTCGGCACTGGCGACCTCGCGCCAGGCCGGTGTGGACAGGCCCTCGGCGCGCCAGATGCGCTTGGTCATGACCTTGTCCATGGCCACGCTCGACGCCAGCACGCCCGAGCCGGTGTAGGGAATACCCATCAGCTCCAGCGCCCCCTGCACGGTGCCGTCCTCGCCGAAGCGCCCATGCAGTGCGATGAAGCAGCGGTCAAAGCCCTGGCGCCGCAACTCGCCCAGGTCCTGCTCGGCCGGATCGAAGGCGTGCGCATCCACGCCCTGCGAACGCAACGCCTGCAGCACGCCGGTACCCGACATGAGAGAGACCTCTCGCTCGGCAGAGTGCCCGCCCATGAGCACGGCGACCTTGCCCAGGTCGCTCGGATTCACGGTGATGGCGGTACTCATACGCCCCCCTTCGGCTCGCCCTGCCCACTGAGGGCCACCACCTGGGCCGGCACGGCGCCGATGGTCCCGGCGCCCATGCACAGCACCACATCCCCGTCGCGGGCGTTGTCGAGCACGGCCTGCGGCATGGCGCCGATGTCGTCGACGAACACCGGCTCCACCTTGCCCGCCACGCGCAGCGCGCGGGCCAGCGATCGGCCATCGGCGGCGACGATCGGGGCCTCGCCGGCCGCATAGACCTCGGCCAGCAGCACGGCGTCGGCCTGGCCGATGACCTTGACGAAATCCTCGAAGCAGTCGCGCGTGCGGGTGTAGCGGTGCGGCTGGAACGCCAGCACCAGACGCCGCCCCGGAAAGGCGCCACGCGCCGCCGCGAGCGTGGCCGCCATTTCCACCGGGTGGTGGCCGTAGTCGTCGACCACCGTGGCGCTGCCACCGCCGGGCAAGGCCACATCGCCATAGCGTTGGAAACGCCGACCCACGCCCTTGAAATTCGCCAGCGCGTCGAGCACGGCCGCGTCCGAAACGTTGAGCTCCACCGCCACCGCGATGGCCGCCAGCGCGTTGAGCACGTTGTGCTGCCCCGGCAGGTTCAGCACCACGTTCAGGTCGGGCAGGTGCACGCCGTTGCGCCGTTGCACGCGAAAGTGCATCTGCGTGCCGACGGCGCGGATGTCGACGGCCCGCACCTGGGCGTCCTCGGCCGTGCCGTAGCTGGTGATGGGGCGCTGGATCTGGTTGAGCAGTTCGCGAATGTTCGGGTCGTCGGTACAGACGATGGCCGCGCCGTAGAAGGGCATGTGGTGCAGGAAGTCCACGAAGGCCTGCTTGAGCCGCCCGAAGTCGTGGCCATAGGTGTCCATGTGGTCGGCGTCGATGTTGGTGACGACGGCCATCACGGGCAGCAGGTTCAGGAAGGATGCGTCGGATTCGTCGGCCTCGACCACGATGTACTCGCCTGACCCCAGCCGCGCATGGGTCCCGGCGCTGTTGAGCCGACCACCGATCACGAAGGTCGGATCCAGATCGGCGGCAGCCAGCACGCTCGCCACCAGGCTGGTGGTCGTGGTCTTGCCGTGCGTTCCGGCGATGGCGATGCCGCGTTTCATGCGCATCAGCTCGGCCAGCATGATCGCGCGCGGCACCACGGGAATGAGCCTCGCGTGGGCGGCGGCGACCTCGGGATTGTCCTGGCTCACTGCGGTGGAGATCACGATGCAGTCGGCGCCTTCGATCTGCCCCGCATCGTGCCCCAGGTGCACCCGCGCGCCCAGTTGCCGCAGGCGCGTCGTGGCCGCGCCTTCGTGCAGGTCGCTGCCCGAGATGGTGTAGCCCTGGTTGAGCAGCACCTCGGCGATGCCGCTCATGCCGGCACCACCGATGCCGACGAAATGGATGTGACGGATGGCGTGCTTCATGTCTTTTGTCTCAAGGCCTCGCAGGCCTGTGCCATGGCCTCGACGGCTCCGGTTTTCCTGAGTGCCCAGGCCTTGCCGGCCCGCTCCAGCAGTTCCCCGCGCTGCAGCGTCATCAGGCGCTGCGCCAGGTCCTCGGGCGTGAGGGTGTTCTGCGGCACCAGCCAGGCCGCACCTGCCTCGACCAGGAAGCGTGCGTTGTGGGTCTGGTGGTCGTCCACCGCGTGGGGGAAGGGCACGAACAGGGCCGCTGCACCCACGGCCGCCAGCTCGGTCACGGTGCTGGCTCCGGCGCGGGCGATCACCAGGTCCGCGTCGGCAAACGCCTGTGCCGTGTCCTGGATGAAGGGGGTGAGTTCGGCCTGCACGCCGGCGGCGGCGTAGTGCGCGCGCAGGGTGTCGATCTGCTTCTCCCCGCTCTGGTGGATCACGCTCGGCCGCTGGTCGGCCGGGATCAGCGCCAGCGCCTTGGGCACCACATCGTTCAGTGCCTGCGCACCCAGGCTGCCCCCGACCACCAGCACGCGCAGGGGCCCGGTGCGCCCGGCAAACCGGGCCTGGGGCTCCGGCTGGGACAGGAACGCGGCCCGCAACGGATTCCCGACCCACTCGGCCTTGGGCAGTGCCTTCGGGTAGGCGCTGAACACCCGGTCGGCCACGCCGGCGAGCACCTTGTTGGCCATCCCCGCCACCGAATTCTGCTCGTGCAGGACGAGCGGACGCCCGGCCAGCACCGCCATCATGCCCCCCGGAAAGGTGATGTAGCCCCCCAGGCCCAGCACCACGTCGGGCTGCACGCGCCGCACCACGGCAAGGCTCTGCCAGAACGCGCGCAACAGGCGCAGCGGCAGCAGGGCCAGCGTGAGCGCGCCCTTGCCGCGCACGCCACCAAACGCCACCGGCTCGAACGCAAAGCCGCGCTGCGGCACGAGGCGCTGCTCCATGCTGTCGGGCGCCCCCAGCCAGTGCACACGCCAGCCCTGCTCACGCAGGGCCTCGGCCACCGCGAGCCCCGGAAAGATGTGGCCGCCGGTGCCACCGGCCATCACGAGCGCACAGGGGGATTGGCTCATACCCGGCCTCCGTGCATGAGCGCCCTGCTGCGCATGGCGGCACGCGGTGCGTGCTTTCGGTTGTGATGAAACCGCAAACTCATACCCGGCCTCCGTGCATGAGTTTTCGGTTTTCATGGTCGATGCGCAGCACAACGGCGATGGCCACCAGATTCATCAGGATGGCCGATCCCCCGTAACTCATCAGCGGCAGTGTCAACCCCTTGGTGGGCAAGGCCCCCAGGTTGACCCCGATGTTGATGAAGGCCTGGAAACCGATCCACAGCCCCACCCCCTGCGCGACCAAGCCGGCAAAGACCTGGTCGAGGGCAATGGCCTGGCGCCCGATGTGCATGATGCGCCGCGTCAGCCACATGAAGAGCCCGATCAGCACCAGCACGCCCACCAGCCCAAATTCCTCGCCCACCACGGCCAGCAGGAAATCGGTGTGCGCCTCGGGCAGCCAATGGAGCTTTTCCACGCTGCCGCCGAGACCGACACCGAAGATCTCACCGCGCCCGAAGGCGATCAGGGAATGCGTGAGCTGGTAGCCCTTGCCCAGCGCGTAGGCGGCGCTCCAGGGGTCGAGATAGGCAAAGATGCGTTCTCGACGCCACTCGTTGGTCAGGACCATGAGCGCAAAGGCCGAGATCACCACCAGCGCGATCAGGAAAAACATGCGCGCATTCACCCCCCCGAGGAACAGGATGCCCATGGCGACCACGGCGATCACCATGAAGGCGCCCATGTCGGGCTCCGCCAGCAGGAGCACGCCCACCAGCCCGATCGCGATGGCCATGGGCGTGACCGCCCGGAAGAACCGCTCCTTGACCTCCATCCGGCGCACCATGTAGTTCGCAGCGTAGAGCAGCACGGCGAACTTGGCCAGCTCCGAGGGCTGGAAGTTCATGACCCCGAGCGGGATCCAGCGCCGCGCGCCGTTGACTCCCTTGCCGATGAAGGGGATCAGCACGACCACCAGCAACACCAGCGCCAGCAGGAACAGCCAAGGCGCCCATTGCTGCCAGCGGGCCATCGGGATCTGGAAGGCGATCAGGCCGGCCACAGCGCCGGTGGCGATCGCGAAGGCGTGCCGCATCAGGAAATGCGTGTGCGCGTAGTTCGCAAACCGGGGGTTGTCCGGCAAGGCGATCGAGGCCGAATACACCATCACGATGCCCCAGCTCACCATGGCCAGAACCACCCACAGCAGCGGCTGGTCGAAGCCCATTTCCCGCACCACGTTGGTCCGGCCTCGCGCGTAGTCGCGGCTGGACAGGCGCACCGGCAGGTCGCCCACCAAGCCACGCGCAGCCCCCGAGGCCAGCCGGGCGCTACCGCCCAGCAGCCGCGAGAGGCCGCCCATCGCGCGGGCTTCGTTGCGGCTCATGGGGCCATTCCTCCGTCGGCCAGCATGCCGTGCACCGTCTCGACGAACACCTGGGCCCGGTGCACGTAGTCCTTGAACATGTCGAAGCTGGCACACCCGGGCGACAGCAGCACGGCGTCGCCGGCGTGCGCTCGCTGGCGTGCCTGGAGCACCGCTTCGGGCAGATTGGCGGCATCGGCCATGGGCACGCCGGTGTCGGCCAGGGCCGCGCGGATCAGGGGCGCGTCGCGACCGATCAGGACCACGGCCCGGGCGCACCGCGCCACGGCGTCGGCCAGCGGCGAGAAATCTTGCCCCTTGCCGTCGCCACCGAGGATCACCACCAGCTTGCGCTGGGCGCCCAACCCGAGGATGGCCGCCAGCGTGGCGCCGACATTGGTGCCCTTGCTGTCGTCGAAATACTCCACTTCATCGACGATGGCCACGGACTCGACGCGGTGCGGCTCGCCCCGGTATTCCCGCAGGCCATGCAGCATGGGCGCCAGCGGCGCGCCAGCTGCGGTGGCCAGCGCCAGCGCCGCCAGGGCATTGGCGGCGTTGTGCCGTCCGTGGATGCGCAAGGCCTCGGCGGGCATGAGCCGCTGCAGGTACATCTCGTCGCCGACCAGCTGCCCCCTACGCCCGGTTTCGTCCCCTCCCTGCGCCCGGACCAGCCATGTCATGCCGTTGACGTGCTCCAGCCCCCAGTCTCCGGAACGCCCGGGCTGCTCCCCGCCGAAGGTCACGTACGGCTGCCCCGGCAGGGTCTTGACCCGGCTGCCTTCGCGCACGGTCACGGGCTGGGGGCGCCACGCCATCACGCGGGCATCGTCGCGGTTGAGCACCATCAGCCCGTGCTGCCCGAAGATGCGCCCCTTGGCCTCGGCGTAGCGGTCCATGTCGCCGTGCCAGTCCAGGTGGTCCTGCGTCAGGTTCAGGACGGTGGCGGCAGTGGGCTCGAACCCCTGCACGCCATCGAGCTGGAAGCTCGACAGCTCGAGCACCCAGGCATCGGGCAGGTCGCCGTCCTGCAGGCGCTGGCGCAGCACGTCCAGCAGGGTCGGGCCGATGTTGCCGGCCACCGCCACGCGCCAGCCGGCCCGTTCCAGCAACAGGCCGGTCAGGGAAGTGACCGTGGTCTTGCCATTGGTGCCGGTGACCGCCAGCACCTTGGGCACATGGGCCTCGACCCCTTCGCCGGGCTCGGCCAGGGTGCGCAGGGCCTGCGCGAACAGGCCGAGTTCGCCCACAACCGGGATGCCCACGGCCTGCGCGCCTTGCACCAGTTCCGCCATCTGGGCCGGTGCGATGCCTGGGCTGCGGCACACCATGGCCCAGGACCGCTTGTGCAGCAGGGCCGCGTCGAAGGCGGCCTGCACCTGCTCCACGCCGGGCAGCTCGGCCTGCAGCACGGCGGCTTGCGGTGGCGCCTCACGCGTGTCGGCCACCGTCACCCGCGCGCCGGCCAGCGCGCACCAGCGCGCCATGGCCAGACCCGAGGCGCCCAGCCCCAGCACCAGCACCTCTCGGCCCTGCAGCCGTGGCAGCGCCGCCGTCAGGCCGGGCCGTGCCAGGCTGGGCGGCGCCTCCTCGGCAGGCAGCGAGGCGTCGCGTGGCGGATCGTGGAACTCGGTCGTCATCGCAGTTTCAGGGTGGAGAGGCCGATCAGGCACAGCAGCATGGTGATGATCCAGAAGCGCACCACGACCTGGGTCTCGCGCCAGCCGGATTTCTCGAAGTGGTGGTGCAGCGGCGCCATCCTGAACAGGCGCCGGCCCTCGCCATAACGGCGCTTGGTGTACTTGAACCAGGTCACCTGCAGCATCACCGACAGCGCCTCGGCCACGAAGATGCCGCCCATGATGGCCAGCACGATTTCCTGGCGCACGATCACCGCGATCGTGCCCAGCGCGCCGCCGAGCGCCAGCGCGCCCACGTCGCCCATGAACACCTGGGCCGGATGGGCGTTGAACCACAGGAACGCCAGCCCCGCTCCGGCCATGGCGGCGCAGAAGATCAGGACCTCGCCGGTGCCGGGAATGTACGGGATCAGAAGGTAGCGCGCGAACACGGCGTTGCCCGTGACGTAGGCAAACACGCCCAGCGCGGAGCCGACCATCACGACCGGCATGATGGCCAGGCCATCGAGCCCGTCGGTGAGGTTGACCGCGTTGCTTGATCCAACGATCACCAGATAGGTCAGGATCACGAAACCCAGCACGCCCAGGGGATAGCTGACCGCCTTGAAGAAAGGCACCATCAGACCGGCCTGCTCGGGCAGATCCACCGTGAAGCCGGACTGCACCCAGGACACGAACAGCTCGAACACCCGCTGGTTCGAGCTTTCGGAGATGGCAAACACCAGATAGAAGGCCGCCAGCAGGCCGATGACCGATTGCCAGAAATACTTCTCGCGCGAGCGCATGCCCTCGGGGTCCTTGCGCACCACCTTGCGCCAGTCGTCGACCCAGCCGATGGCGCCGAAACCGAGCGTGACCAGCAGCACGATCCAGACAAAGCGGTTGCTCCAGTCGAACCACAGCAAGGTCGACAGGGCGATCGAGAACAAGATGAGCACACCGCCCATGGTGGGGGTGCCGCTCTTGCTCAGGTGCGCCTGCACGCCGTACTCGCGGATGGGCTGGCCGATCTTGAGCGCGGCCAGGCGCCGGATGAAATAGGGCCCGACCGCCACCCCGACCAGCAGTGCGGTCATCGCGGCCATCACGGCACGGAAGCTCTGGTACTGGAACACGCGCAGGAAACCCCACTCGGGCGACAGCCCCTGCAGCCACAAGGCCAGACTAGGCAGCATGGCGCCCTCCTTCCTGTTGTTCTTCCTGGGCGCGCAAGGCCCGCACCAGCCGTTCCATGCGCATGAAGCGCGATCCCTTGACAAGCACGCTGCCCATCCCGGGCGCCAGCGCCAGCACCACCGCCTGCAGCGCGTCGACATCGGGGCAATGGCGCAGCACCCCCCCCGAGCCCGGCTCCAGCGCCGCGCTGGCCTGCGCCATCCAGTCGCCGGTCACCAGCACATGGTCGATTCCCCGCGCCAACGCATGGCGCAGCACCTCGTCGTGGAAGGCCAGACCCTGCTGGCCCACCTCGCCCATGTCGCCCAGCGCCAGCAGGCGCGGACGGGGCAGCTCGGCCAGCACCTCGATGGCGGCGCGGACCGAATCGGGGTTGGCGTTGTAGCTGTCGTCGACCAGCACGACCTCGTGCCCCGCCAGGCGCAGCCGCTGCGCCCGCGAACGGCCCTGCACCGGCTCGAACGCCCGCAGCCCCTGTTCGATGGCCCCCTGCGGCACGCCCGCGGCCAGGGCACAGGCCGCCGCCGCCAGTGCGTTGCGCACGTTGTGGCGTCCGGCGATGTGGAGCGTGGTGCGGATGTCGCCACCCGGTGTGCGCAGCTGCAGGTCCCAGGCATCGCCCGTCCACGTGGCCTGCCCGGTCACGTCGGCACCGGCGTCCACCGCATCGCTGAAGGTGATCACCCGGCGCCCCTGCGCCAGCCCGCGCCACAGGTCGGTGTGCGCATCGTCGGCCGGGAACACGGCGGTGCCATCGGGCGGCAAGGCCTGGAAACACGCGGCGTTCTCGCTCGCGACCGCTTCCACCGTGGCCATGAACTCCTGGTGTTCGCGCTGGGCGTTGTTGACCAGGGCCACGGTCGGCTGCGCCATGGCCGCCAGCCCCGCGATCTCGCCCGGGTGGTTCATACCCAGCTCGACCACCGCGCACCGGTGCATGGGCCGCAGGCGCAACAGGGTCAGCGGCACGCCGATGTCGTTGTTGAGGTTGCCCTGCGTGGCCAGCGCGGCCTCGCCCTCGGCCGCGCGCAGGATGGAGGCAATCATCTGGGTCACGGTGGTCTTGCCGTTGCTGCCGGTCACGGCGATCAGCGGCAACCCGAACCGTGCCCGCCACAGGCGCGCCAGTTCGCCCAAGGCCCGGCGGCTGTCGGGCACCTCGACGCCACACAGTCCCGCCGCCGCCAGCCCGCGTTCGGCAATGGCGGCCACCGCCCCGGCCTCGCGCGCCTGCACCAGGTAGTCGTTTGCGTCGAAGCGCTCCCCGCGCAGGGCCACGAACAAGTCGCCGGGCTGCAGCGTGCGCGTGTCGGTATGAACCCGGGCCACATCAACCCCGGCGCAATCCCCCACGGGCTGCGCCCCCGCGAGGGCCTGGATCAACTGGATCAGCGTCTTCATGCGCGGGCCTCCCGGGCGGTGTCCCACCGCCGCTGCAAGGCGCGCTGTGCCTCGTCCAGGTCGGAGAAGGGGTGCCGAACCCCGGCAACCTCCTGGTAGCGCTCGTGCCCCTTGCCGGCGATCAGCACCACGTCCCGCTCATCGGCCTGCGCCACAGCGTGCGCGATCGCGGCCGCACGGTCGGGCTCGACCAGCGCATCATCCGGCCGCACCAGGCCCTTGCGCATCTGCATCAGGATGGCCGCAGGGTCTTCTCCGCGCGGGTTGTCGCTCGTGAGGACGACACGTGCCGCCTCGCGCTCGGCCACGGCCGCCATGAGCGGGCGCTTGCCTGCGTCTCGCTCCCCCCCGCAACCGACCACGCACCAGAGCCGACCGCCGCGCTGCAAGGCCAGCGGCTGCACGGCGCGCAAGGCCTTCTCCAGGGCATCCGGCGTGTGCGCGTAGTCGACCAGCGCATGCGGAAGGAAATCCGAGGCCGTGTGTGGACCTTCCCGCCAGACCGCCTGCAGGCGGCCCGGCACCGGCGTGAGCCTGGCGCTGGCGGTCAAGGCGGAAGCCAGGGCGTACCCGTGTGCGCGCACCACGGCCAGAGCGCACAGCAGGTTGGACAGGTTGTAGTCGCCCGTGAGGGCCAGCTTCACCTGATGCCCGGCCCCCTCGGCACCGGCCGTCCCGGTCTCGATGACACGGAAACGCATGCCCGTGTCGGTCATGGTCCATTCGGGTATGCGCAACCTGGCCGGTCGCCCCGAGGTGGACACGGTCCACAAATCCAGGTTGCCGGCATCCGCCTGCGGACGCAGTTCCTCGACCAGTTCCGCGCCACGCGCATCGTCCACATTGACCACCGCGGCCTGCAGGCCTGGCCAGTCGAACAGCGCCCGCTTCGCCGACCAGTAGCGCTCCATGCTGCCGTGGTAGTCAAGGTGGTCCTGGCTCAGGTTGGTGAACACCGCCGTCCGGATGCGCGTGCCGGCGAGCCGGTGCTCCTCGATCCCGATCGACGAGGCCTCGACCACGCAGGCCCTCGCCCCCTGGTCACGCAAATGGCGCAGACGGGCCTGGAAGCGCATCGGATCCGGGGTGGTCAGGCCGGTGTCTTCCAGTGTGTGTCCGGGGGGGCCCATGCCCAGCGTGCCGACCACCTCGGCGCGGTAACCAAGCGCGCTCAGCCACTGCGCCGCCCACCAGGCCGTCGAGGTCTTGCCGTTGGTGCCGGTCACGGCCACCACATCGATGCCATGGCTGGGCTCGCGGTAGAAGTGGTTCGCGATTTCCCCGGCCAGCACCTTGAGATCCGAGACGGCAGCGATGCGGTCGTCGCGAAAACCAAAGGCCTCCACCCCCTCGCGCTCCACGACACAGGCCAGGGCCCCGTCCTTCAGTGCCTGTGCAACGAAATGGCGCGCGTCCTGCCGCGAGCCCGGCCAGGCCACAAAGGCATCGCCGGGCCGCACCCGCCGGCTGTCGCCCTGCAGGTCGCGCGCACCACTGGCCTGCAGCCAGCGGGCCAGATCGAGCGGGGTGTGCAGGTGCAGGATCAAAACGACTCCTCCACCACCTCGGCCACGATCTGGGGCTTGACGTTCATGTCTGGCTGCACCCCCAGTACGCGCAGGGTCTGTTGCACCGTGGCGCTGAACACCGGGGCGGCCACGACCCCGCCGTAGAACTGCCCGTTGTTGGGTTCGTCCACCATCACGGCCACCACGATGCGCGGCGCCTCAACCGGCGCCAGGCCCACAAAGAAGCTGCGGTACTTGTTGTCGGCGTAGCCCTTGCCTTCCTGCTTGCGTGCGGTGCCGGTCTTGCCCCCGACCGAATAACCGACGGCCTGGGCCAGCGTCGACGTGCCGCCCGGCTGGGTGGAGGCCTGCAGCATCTGCCGCACCGCCCTGGCATTTTTCTGGCCGAAGACGCGAACCCCCTGGGTCGGCCGGTCGGTCTTGAGCAGGGTCACGGGAACCAGCTCGCCATCGCGTGCGAACACCGAATAGGACTGCGCTAGCTGGAACAACGAGACCGACAGGCCATAGCCGTAGCTCATGGTGGCCTGCTCGATCGGGCGCCAGGTGCTGTAGGCGCGCAGCCGCCCACTGACCGCTCCCGGAAAAGACAGCTGCGGCTTCTGGCCAAACCCCGCGCGCGCGTAGACCTCCCACATGTCGCGCGGCTGCATCTGCATCGCCATCTTCACGGTGCCGACGTTGCTCGACTTCTGGATCACCTCGCTGACGGTGAGCACGTCGTGCGCGTGGACATCGCTGATCGTCGCGTTGCCGATCCGTATCCGCCCGGGCGCTGTCTCGATCAGGGTGTCGGGACGGACCAGGCCTTTTTCCATGGCCAGTGCCACGATGAAGGGCTTGACGGTCGAGCCGGGCTCGAAACTGTCGGTCAGGGCGCGGTTGCGCAACTGCTCACCCCGCAGATTGCGCCGCTGGTTGGGGTTGTAGCTCGGGTAGTTGGCCAGCGCCAGCACCTCGCCCGAACGGGCGTCCAGCACCACCACGCTGCCACCGCGCGCCTTGTGGTGCTGCACGGCCGCACGCAACTGCTCATAGGCAAAGTACTGGATCTTGCTGTCGATCGAGAGCTGGATGTCCTGCCCGTCCTGGGGTGGCACCACGTCGCGCACATCCTCGACGACCCGGCCCAGGCGGTCCTTGATGACCCGGCGCGAACCGCTTTTCCCTGAGAGGCGATCGTTGAAGGCCAGCTCCACCCCCTCCTGCCCGACGTCCTCCACGCTGGTGAAGCCCACCACATGGGCCACCGCCTCGCCCTCGGGGTACTGGCGCTTGTATTCCTTGCGCAGGTAAACGCCCTTGATGCCGAGATCACGGACCTTGAGAGCCACCGGCTCGTCGACCTGGCGCTGCACCCACACGAAGGTCTTGTCCTTGTCTGCCAGCCGCCGCTTGAGTTCGGGCAGGGACATACCGAGCAAGCGGGCCATCTCCGACAGTTTCGGATCGCTCCTGTCCACATCCTCGGGAATGGCCCACACGCTCTGCGCCACCACGCTGGTGGCCAGGATCAGGCCATTGCGGTCCAGCACGCGGCCCCGGTTGGCGGGCAGGTCCAGGGTGCGCGCGAAACGCACCTCGCCCTGACGCTGATAGAACTCGTTGCCGAACACCTGCACATAGGCCGCCCGACCCGCCAGCGCCACAAAGGCCAGCCCGAGGCCGGCCACGATGAGCTTGCTGCGCCAGACCGGCGTCTTGCTGGTCAACAGCGGGCTGGTGCTGAAGGCGATGCTGCGCGTCATCGCGCCGCCTCCTGCAGCACGCTCGACTGCAACCGCCCCCGGACCGGGCCCTCGGCCGCGCCCACCGGCAGTTCGGGCACCGTCACGTACTGGGTGATGCCCGGGTGGGCCGGGCGCATCTGCAGCGCCTGGGTCGCCAGCCGCTGGACGCGCGCGGGGGTGGCCTGCGCCCGCGTGAGCACCTGGAGCTGTTCGTGTTCGGCATCCAGATCGCGCCCCAGGCTCTGCGCCCGATCCAGCGCGGTATAGAGCCGGCGCGATTCGTACTGCAGGTGCACCAGGTAGAAGGCGCTGACCAGCACCGCCGCCAGCAGGACGAGGTTGAGCCGCATCATGCCGGCACCCCCACCGCGGTGCGCTCGGCCACGCGCATGACGGCGCTGCGCGCACGCGGATTGGCCGACACCTCGGCCTCGCCCGGCATGACGCGACCGATGCTGCGCAGGGCCATCGGCGGTGGCTCGGCGAAGGGCGCCCGGCGATCGAACACCGCCTTGGAATGCCGCGCCATGAACTGCTTGACGATGCGGTCTTCCAGGGAATGAAAGCTGATCACCACCAGCCGCCCCCCCGTGCGCAGGACCCGCAGGCTGGCTTCTAGCGCTTGTTGCAGCTCTTCAAGCTCGGCGTTGATGAAAATCCGAAGAGCCTGAAATGTGCGCGTTGCAGGGTCCTTGCCCGGCTCGCGGGTTTTGACCGCGCCAGCCACGATTTCGGCCAGCTCAGCGGTGGTTCGAACAGGGCCCCGTTCCTGTCGGCGACGATCAATCGCCTTTGCAATCTGTTGAGCAAACCGTTCTTCGCCGTATTCACGTATCACCTCCGCGATCTGGGAAATGTCGGCATCGGCCAGCCACTCGGCCACGCCCATGCCCCGCGTGGGGTCCATGCGCATGTCCAGCGGCCCGTCGTGCCGGAAGGAAAAGCCCCGTGCGGGGTCGTCAAGCTGGGGCGAGCTCACCCCGAGATCCATCAGGACGCCGTCGGCGCACCCTGCCCCGACGTCGCCCAGCGCCCGGAACCCCTCGTGCCGGATGGCCAGCCGCGAATCGGCGGCCGCCAGCGCCTCGGCCTCGGCCACGGCCTGCGGGTCCTTGTCGAAAACAGTCAGCCGCCCGGCCGGCGACAGACGCGAGAGGATCAGCCGCGCATGGCCGCCGCGCCCGAAGGTCGCGTCGATGTAATGTCCGTCCGGCTGGATGTGAAGGGCCTCGACCGCTTCGTTCAACAGGACGGTGCAATGTTTGAGGGACTCTTGCACCGCGGCCCTCAAAAAGAAAAGTCCTTGAAGACGTCGGGCATCTCGCCCTTCATCGCCTCGGCCTCCTGGGCCGAGTAGGCACCGGCGTCCCAGAGCTCGAAGTGGTTGCCCATGCCCAGCAGGATCACGTCCTTGGTGATCCCCGCCGCGCCACGCAACTCGGGCGAAACCAGCACCCGGCCGCTGCCGTCGAGGTCGCAGTCCATCGCGTTGCCCAGGAAGATGCGCTTCCACCACTGCGCCGACATGGGCAGGGCGGCAATCCGCTCCCGGAACCGCTCCCACTCGTTGCGGGGAAAAATCATCAGACAGCCGTGGGGGTGCTTGGTGATCGTGAGCTGCCCCTGCGCGTTGGCGCTCAGCACGTCACGGTGCCGGGTCGGCACGGACAGCCGACCCTTGGCATCGAGACTGAGAGAGGAAGCACCCTGGAACACGGACATTCAGCCTTTGGAAAACACTTTTCACCACTTAATTGCACTTTCTCCCACTGTAGCACCAAAAGATCGTCCGCGCACCAGCTTTGCGCAAGTTTTTTTGAATGAAATCAAGGACTTAGACCCGATTGCGAAAGCAATTCAGGGGCAAAAATCAAGCAAAAATAAGCACTTACAAGACGCACTGAAAGTCTTGCTTGAATTTCAAGGCGGGAATTTGGGGCCTCCTGCGGCCCCTCGCCTCAGAGGATGTAGCGCGACAGGTCCTCGTTGCGGCTGAGTTCGCCCAGGCGCATATCCACGTAGGCGGCATCGACCGTCACGGTCTGGCCGCTGAGCTTCGCGGCGTCGAAGCTGACCTCGTCGAGCAGGTGCTCCATCACCGTGGCCAGCCGGCGCGCCCCGATGTTCTCGGTGCGCTCGTTGACCTCAAAGGCGATGTGCGCCAGGCGCGTGATGCCCTCGGGCGTGAATTCGACCGTGACCCCCTCGGTCGCCAGCAGGGCCTGGTACTGGCGCACCAGGCTGGCGTGGGTCTGCGTGAGGATGGCCTCGAAATCGTCCACCGACAGCGATTGCAGCTCCACCCGGATCGGAAAGCGCCCCTGCAGTTCCGGGATCAGGTCGCTCGGCTTGCTCAGGTGAAACGCCCCGCTGGCGATGAACAGGATGTGGTCGGTCTTGATGGGGCCGTACTTGGTGGAGACGGTGGTGCCCTCCACCAGCGGCAACAGGTCGCGCTGAACGCCCTGGCGCGAGACCTCGCCCGCGCTGGCGCCCTCGCTGCGGCTGGTAACCTTGTCGATCTCGTCGATGAAGACGATGCCGTTCTGCTCGGCGTTCGCAATGGCGCGGGCCTTGATCTCCTCCTCGTTGACGAGCTTGCCGGCCTCCTCGTCGATGAGCAGCTGGCGCGCTTCGGCAATGCGCAGCTTGCGCGTCTTGCGCTTGGCCGCCCCGAACTGCGAGAACATGCCGCGCAGTTGCTCAGCCATCTCCTCCATGCCGGGCGGGGTCATCACCTCGAGCTGGGCCTGCGGCGCAGCCAGCTCGATCTCGATCTCCTTGTCATCGAGCTGCCCCTCGCGCAGCTTCTTGCGGAACACCTGGCGCGCGGTGTTGTCGCCCAGGGGCTCGGTAGGCCCGTGCCCTTCGTGCCGGGGCGGCGGCACCAGCACGTCCAGGATGCGGTCCTCGGCCGCGTCCTCGGCCCGCACCCGCACCTTGGCCGCCTCCTGCTCGCGGGTCTGCTTGACCGCGATGTCGACCAGGTCGCGCACGATGGCATCGACGTCCTTGCCCACGTAGCCGACCTCGGTGAACTTGGTGGCCTCGACCTTGATGAAGGGCGCCTGCGCCAGCTTGGCCAGCCGCCGCGCGATCTCGGTCTTGCCGACACCGGTGGGGCCGATCATGAGGATGTTCTTGGGCGTGATCTCGGGGCGCAACCGGGCGTCCACCTGCTGGCGCCGCCAGCGGTTGCGCAGGGCGATGGCCACCGCGCGCTTGGCGGCACGCTGGCCGATGATGTGCGCGTCCAGTTCGGACACGATTTCCTGGGGGGTCATGGAGGACATGGCGGGTCTCGGTTCGGTCGCGGGCCACCGGATGGGCGGCCCGGTGCCGTCGGGGCTCACAGCACCTCGACGGTGTGGTTCATGTTGGTGTAGATGCAGAGTTGGCCGGCGATGGCCAGCGACTCACGCACCACCTGCTCGGCGCTGAGGTCGGTGTGGTCGATCAGGGCCTTGGCGGCCGACTGCGCGTAGGCGCCGCCCGAGCCGATCGCCACGATGCCGTGCTCGGGCTCCAGCACGTCGCCGTTGCCGGTGATGATCAGACTGGCCGAGGCATCGGCCACGGCCAGCATCGCCTCCAGGCGGCGCAGCACGCGGTCGGTGCGCCAGTCCTTGGTCAGCTCGATGGCCGCGCGCACCAGATGGCCCTGGTGCTTGTCGAGCTTGGCCTCGAAGCGCTCGAACAGGGTGAAGGCGTCGGCGGTGGCCCCGGCAAAGCCGGCCAGCACGCGGTCCTTGTAGAGCTTGCGCACCTTGCGCGCAGTGCCCTTGACGACGATGTTGCCCAGCGTGACCTGGCCGTCCCCGCCGATGGCGACCTGCACCCCTTCGGGCGTGGCGCGGCGCACGCAGACAATGGTGGTTCCGTGAAACTGTTCCATGTCAGTATTCTCGCAGGCGAACGGTCACCGCCTCGTCGATGCCGACCACATGGAAGAACGCCGCCACCAGCCGGTTGACGCCGACGAGCTCCACCTGCACCCCCCGGGCCATGGTCGACAGCAGCCATTGCAGCAGCTTGCCGCCAGCGGAGAAGTCGAGCCGGACCAGGCCGGCGCAATCGATCACGAACATCTGCCCGGCGCTGTGCTGTGCCAGGGCGTCCTGCAGCCGCGCCAACTCGCTGGCCGCTGTACCCTCCAGAGCCCCCTGCAAGACCGGCCCCACGGGAGCTGCCGGTGCGGGCACCGCACCCAGCATCGAAGGATGGAACTCGGTGTCGGACGCCACCGAGGGCCACTCCATCACGTCCATCCCCTCCAGATCGGTGCGCCAGGCTTCCGGCGCCGCCTCCGGCCTGGAAGCCACCGGCGTGCCGGCCGGGGAAGAGGGGAACGCGGGCAACGCATCGGCCACCTGGAAACGGTTGACCGGCGGCACCCAGTCGGGCGGCAACACCCCGTAGGTGACACAGAAATCGAGCGCCACCAGTTCGAACTCCTCGTGGCGGTGCATCAACCGCAGCAGCGCCAGACGCAGCTGCCACCAGAGCGGATCGTTCTCGCGACGGCCCGAAGGCGTGCTCGCCTTGAGCCGGCGGCGCAGGATGCCCGCCCCCACAAAACGAAACTCCACCGCCTGCCCGGCCCAGCGGCGCGCCAGATCCAGCAGGGCCTGCGCCGCCGCCAGATCGGCCGACACCAGCGCCGTCCAGTCCAGCCAGCGGACACTCCCCCCTTCGGGGAACGCCTGCCCCAGCCGGGTCACGGCCGATTCGTCGAGCAGCGAGGGGCAGGCCCAGCAGGCACCGGGGGAAGGCTGGGCGGGCGCCGCCGACACCCCGGCTCCCGGCTCGGAAGGCACGTTCGCACCGGGCCAGCGCGGCAGCGCACCACCAAACAGCTCCACGAACTCGGCCGCCGTTTCCTCGAACCGGTCGACATCCCCCTGGGCATGAAACAGATCCAGCAGAGCCAGCCAGGCCCAGCGGCCCGCCGGACTGTCCACCTCCTGGGCGATCGCCGCGCGCAGAGACTGTTCGGCGGCCTCATCGTCCCCATTGGCGAAACGCACCGCGGCCTCTTCGAGCACGGCCATCGGCGCGGCGTCCAGCCCATCCTGCCGGGCCAGACCGGCCCCGGCCACCGCGCCCGACGCAAGCATCTCGATGGGCAGGTTCGGCGCATCGCCCCAGGGCCGCGCCTGCAGGTGACCCGGCACCGTCACGGCGCTGACCGGCCCGACCGGCACGGTCACCCGGGCGCCACCGATCCGGAACCGGTCTTCGGGCTCGATCTCTTCGCCCGTGCGCCAGCGCAGCCAGTTCTGCGACATCTGCGCCTCGATCCGGGCAATCTTGTCCAGGGTCTTTTCCTGCCCACCGCCCTCGGTGCCGGCGCCTTGCAGGGCCGACTGACCGGAGGCCGTACCCAGTCCGGCCTGGCGCTCCTGGCGCTGGCGCAAGGCGGCGCGCAGCATGTCGAATTCGCGCTTGCGCACGAAGTCGTTGCGGCGCTTGCGTTCGATGGCTGCGCGCAGAGCAACGCGGTCCCGGGGGGTGCCGACCCCAGACAGGCGACCATCGAGCTCGGACCAGTTGGCCGACGGGTTGCGCACAAAACGGACCACCCGGGACAGCAGGCCGCCTTCGGTGTCCGGTTTGTTCATGCGAGGCCCAGCTGAGCGGGAAAAGCAGGCTCGTCAGGTACCCATGCAGGCCGGTGCAGCTCAGTCACCAAACATTTTCTGCTTGAGTTCACGACGCTGCTGTGCCTCGATCGACAGACTGGCGGTCGGGCGCGCGAGCAGACGGCCCACGCCGATGGGCTCGCCCGTCTCGTCGCAGTAGCCGTAATCGCCGGCATCGATGCGGGCAATGGCCTGCTCGATCTTCTTGAGCAGCTTGCGCTCCCGGTCACGGGTGCGCAGTTCCAGGGCATGCTCCTCCTCGATGGTGGCCCGGTCGGCCGGATCGGGCACGACCACGGTGTCCTCGCGCAGGTGCTCGGTGGTCTCGCCGGCGTTGACGAGGATGTCCTGCTTGAGCCGCTGGAGGGTCCGCCTGAAGTAGGCGAGCTGCACCTCGTTCATGTACTCGCTGTCCGGCATGGCCAGGACGTCCCCTTCGGTGAGCTCCTCCAGGGGTTTCTTCTTCCAGTTGTTGGCCAGCTTGGGGTCCTTGCGGGCCGGGGAATGCACGGTAGACGTCATAACGCGTTCGTTCACGGGAGAAAAGGTGGCCTTGGCCGCTTCGGGCGCATGGGTCGGGGTCACGGCCGCCGTCGTCTGCGCCTTCATGGCCGCCTGCGCAGCGCGCTTGTTGACCTTGGGCACCACCACCTCGCTGCCGGCCTTCAGGGGCTTGTCGGCAGCATCGGCTTTGTTGCGGGAAGGGGCCGGGGCGGCAACGGGTGCCGCCTTGGCCGGTGATTTTGCCGGCGCAACCTTGCTGGCCGCTGTCTTGGCCGGCGGGGTGCGGGAAACCCCCTTGGCGGGCGCGTCGGCACGGGCCTTTTCGGACGCTTTGGCGGTGCGCGGCGGGGTGGCTTGGGCTTTCACAACGGGTCTCCTGAACAGATCGGGCACCGGCGATCGCGCCGACTGCGTGGTTATACCCTGTTTGCCTGCAGCCGGTAGCGGATCGGGCGCCGATTGTAACGACTCACGACATCGACCTCAGACCAGGCACTGGGCCAGCCCATGCTCCAGGATGTCGCGCGGCATGTCGATGCCTATGAACACCATCTTGCTCTGGCGCGGCTCGTCCGCCCCCCACTCGGGCCCCAGGTCGCTGCCCATGAGCTGGTGCACCCCCTGGAAGATGACCTTGCGCTCGGTGCCCTTCATGTACAGAACGCCCTTGTAGCGCAGCATCTTCGGCCCATAGACCTGCACGATGGCGCCCAGGAAATCCTCCAGCTTGGCGGGGTCGAAGGCGCGGTCCGAACGGTAGACGAAGCTCTTGACATCGTCGTCGTGATGGTGGTGGTGTCCGTGCTGGTGCGAGGGGTGATCGCAATGCTCGCCGTGCACGTGGTGGTGTTCATGGCCGTGATCGTGGCCTTCATGCGCGCAGTGGCCATGGTCGTGGTCGCAGTGGCTGTGGTCGTGGCCGTCGTCCGCCTTGAGGAAGTCGGGGTCGATGTCGAGCTTGGCGTTGAGGTTGAAGCCGCGCAGGTCCAGCACCTTGCCGATGGCCACTTCGCCGAAGTGGGCCCGCTCGATGGGTGCGCGCGGGTTCATGTGCTTGAGGCGGTGGATCAGATCGTCCAGCGCCTCGTCGTCCACCAGGTCGGCCTTGCTGATGAAAATCTGGTCGGCAAAGCCCACCTGGCGGCGCGCCTCCTGGCGGTCGTCGAGCTGCTGCTGGGCGTGCTTGGCATCGACCAGCGTGACGATGGAGTCCAGCAGGTAGCTCTCGGCCACCTCGTCGTCCATGAAGAAGGTCTGCGCCACGGGGCCGGGGTCGGCCAGGCCGGTGGTCTCGATGACCACGCGCTCGAAATCGAGCAGGCCCTTGCGCTTCTTGGCGGCCAGCAGCTGCAACGTGCTGCGCAGGTCCTCGCGGATGGTGCAGCAGACGCAGCCGTTGCTCATCTGGATGATCTGCTCCTCGGTGTCGGCCACGAGGATGTCGGTGTCGATGTTCTCTTCGCCGAATTCGTTTTCGATGACGGCGATCTTCTGCCCATGGGCCTCGGACAGCACGCGCTTGAGCAGCGTGGTCTTGCCCGAACCGAGAAAGCCGGTGAGGATGGTGGCGGGAATGAGGGGCATGGCGTGAACTCGCTGAAGACCGGCACAGTTCAGTGACACCGGCCGGGTGGTCAACCGGTCAGTGTAGCCCAGTTGTCAAGACCGCAGCGTGCCCAGGCGGCACCTCCGGCGACATGTCCGCTACCGGCCGTGGTCGCGAAAAAGCCGGGACTCGCCCGGCTTCGTGGAACATCGGTGGGCAGCTATCAGGGCCGCAGATAGACGAAAGCCTCCTTGGCCTGCAAGCGGGCCACCTCCGCGACACCGGACGGCACGATCTTGGACTCCAGCAGAAGTTTGCCCGAGTCGATCTTGCGCGACACCAGCGTGTTGTTGCAGACGCGGAACTCGACCCCCTTGCTGGCCAGATCGGACACCAGGCCCGCAAAGGGCTGCTCCATCTGGTTGGTCGCACCTTCCAGCAGAAAGTCGATACCCAGGCCATGGGCCACAACAACGATTTTGGCGCTCGGATCGGCATTGAGGTGGTTGCGGATGTTGTTCATGGCACGTGAGGCCTGAGGAATGCCTTCGCTCATGTGGTAGACGGTCTTGATGACATCGGACGCGTGGGCCGACGCCACGAACAGCAGGGACACCAGGACGGCCTTGATCGCGAACAGCAGTTTGAACATGGGGGCTCCTTAAGCAGCAAATAGTTGGTGGGGGGATTGTGCGCTTGTTAGCGCGGGATGCCACCGGGACAATCCCGACCGCACACTCAGGATGGTTTTTCCGGTTCGCCATCCCCTGGACGCACCCCTGCCCGCGGATGCGCGGCCTCGTACACCCGGGCCAGGTGCTGAAAATCGAGCCGGGTGTAGACCTGCGTGGTGCCGATGTTGGCGTGCCCGAGCAACTCCTGAACGCCACGCAGGTCGCCGCTGGACTGCAGCACATGGCTGGCAAAGGAATGGCGCAGCATGTGGGGGTGCACCGGCGTGATCAGTCCGGCGTGCCGGCCCCGCTCGCGCAGGCGCTGGCGCAGGCACTGGGGTGTGAGGCGGCGCCCGTGCCGGCCGATGAAAACCGCCGCGTCCTCGCGCGCCCAAGCGGTGCGCTGTTCGAGCCAGTGCGCCAGCGCCTGCAGCGCCGGACCGCCCACGGGCACAGTGCGCCATTTGCCCCCCTTGCCCAGCACGTGCGCCTCGCCGGCCTGCTGGTCGATCCAGCCACGGGCCCCATCGCTGGCCGCCACGTCCAGGCCCAGCAGTTCGGCCAGGCGCAGACCGCTGCCGTAGAGCAGTTCCACCACGCACCGGTCGCGCGCCTCCAGCGCTGGATCGGCGTCTGCGTCGGTGTGCGCGGCCAGTTGCACGGCCTCCTCCACCCCCAGCGCTTTCGGCAGGGGTTTGCCCGCCTTGGGTGCCCGCACCCCCTGCACCGGGTTGCGCCCCACCACCGCTTCGCGACCCAGCCAGGCGAACAGGCCCCGCCAGACAGAAAGAATTAGCGCGATTCCGCTCGGCCTGTGGCCGGCGGCGTGCAACTGCGCCACCCAGCGCCGCACCTGTGCCTCGCGCACATCTGCCAGGTGCAACCCCTCACGGCCGCACAGGCGCTCCAGGCGCTCCAGACCCAGGCGGTACAAGGTCACGGTGCGGGGCGCGAGCCGCTTCTCGTAGGTCACATGCGCGAGGTAACGCTCGACCTGCGTCAGATCGTCTGGAGCCCAACGAACGCCGACAGCGCCCACATCGGCATCCGCTCCGGCACCCGGCGCACGCCGGCCCCGAGGGGACGCACGGCGTTTCATGGGCGCCCCCTCAGGCGACCGCCCCCGAGGGCGGCAGGGGACGCAGCCGCGCCAAGGCGGCACTGGCCAGTTCACCAATGCGCTCGAGGAAATCGGTGCCCATGTTGGCGTGGAAGCGCCCCGACTCGGGGGAGGCCAGCACAAGCAAACCGAACGTGGCAGCGCCATGCCCCTCCTCCCGCAGGGGGATGAGGGCAATCGACGCCGCAGCCGCCGGATCGGCCAGCCACTGGACCGCCTCCAGGCCCGGGTTGGCGCCACAGTACGGCAGGGTCAGGGAAGCGGCAAAAGAGCGTACCTGCTCGCTCACGTCCCGGGCCACGGGATCGGCTTCGAACGCCGGCGCCACCCCCCAGAGCCGCACGGCCGCCTGGGGCACCTGGAACTGCGCCTGCAACTCCTGTGTGACCACGTCCGGCAGGGTGCGCGCCTCGCGTGCCAGCAGCAGGCGCAAGGTCCAACGCTGCAGCTTGTCGGCGATGCCGACGTTCTCCTGACCGTGGCGGATCATGTCGGCCGCGCTGAGCTCGAGCCGGTGGATCTTCTCGCGCAGCATCTCGACCTGCCGTTCCTGCAGGCTGACCGCACGCTGCCCGTGCGGACTGGTGAGCTGGATGCTGCCCAGCAGTTCGGCGTGTCGCTCGAAAAAGCCGGGGGTGTTGACCAGGAACTGGGCGATGTCGTCTTCGGTGATGGGATTCATGGGCTATGGTGTCAGGACAGGTCGGGCACCTCGATGGTGCCCTGAAACACGGTGGTGGCGGGGCCGGTCATGTAGACGGGGGCGCTCAGGTCGTTCCGGCCGGCCCATTCGATGGTGAGCAGGCCGCCACGCGCCTCGACATCGACCCGGGCATCGAGCCAGCCCAGTCGGATGCCGGCGACCACGGCGGCACACGCCCCCGTGCCACAGGCCAGGGTTTCGCCGGCGCCACGTTCGTACACGCGCAGCCGGATGCGGTCCCGCGCCAGCACCTGCATGAAGCCGGCGTTGACGCGGTTGGGAAAACAGGCGTGGCGCTCGATCAAGGGGCCCCAGGCACCGACCGGTGCGGCATCGACATCGTCGACCCGCAAGACGGCGTGCGGATTGCCCATGGACAGCACGGCCACCGGAGCGCACACCCGCCGGTCGTCCAGGTCGAGGGACAGCGGCCAGACCCGCCAGCCGCCTTCGGCCTGCGGCTCCAGGCCGGCCGGATCGAACGGCACCTCCGGCAAGCCAAACACCGGCGCGCCCATGTCCACGGTCACGCGCCCGTCCGGGTTCATGCGCAGCTCGATCACCCCGCCATGCACCCGGACACGCACGGCGTCCTTGTCGGTCAGGCCCTGCTCGCGCACGAAGCGCACGAAACAGCGCGCGCCGTTGCCGCAGTGCTCGACCTCGCCGCCATCGGCGTTGTGGATCACGTATTCGAAATCGACCCCGGGGCCCGGCGACGGGCGCACCGACAGAATCTGGTCGGCCCCGACCCCGAAGTGCCGGTCGGCCAGAAACCGGTACTGGGCCGCGGACAGGCCCAGCCGCTGTGCCGTTTCGTCGAGGACGACGAAATCGTTGCCCGCGCCCTGCATCTTGGTGAACCTGACTTGCATGCCGGCATTATCGGCCAGCCGGCTCACCCGCGCAGGGCGTGCGAACGGGTCACCGGGCCGGTTCGGCCATGAAGATCTCGACGCGGCGGTTGCGGGCGCGGCCCTCGGCCGTGCTGTTGCTGGCGATCGGCTCGCGCGAGCCACGGCCGTCGATGGTGATCGCCCCCACCGGCGCGCCGCGGCCCACCAGGTAGTCGCGGGTGGCGGCGGCGCGGTTGATGGACAGGGGGTTGTTGATGGCGTCCGAGCCGGTGCTGTCGGTATGCCCCACGATGCGCACGCGGGCCTCGGGGTTGCGGATCAGCCCCTGGGCGAAGGTGTCCAGAATGGGGCGGAAATTGGGCTTGATGTCCGCGCGGCCCACGTCGAACGAGATGTCGCTCGGGATGTTGAGCTTGAGCTGGTTGTCGGCGGTCTGCGTGACCTCGACACCGGTGCCCTGCGTGCTCTGCTCCATGCGCCGCTTCTGCTCCTCCATTCGGGTCGACCAGATGTGGCCACCCACCGCCCCGGCCGCGGCGCCGACCACGGCACCGGTGGTCGCTCCTTTGCTGCCCCCGGTGACCGCACCGAGCACCGCACCGGCGGCCGCCCCGATGGCCGCGCCCTGAGCGGTGCCACGCTCGGTTTCCGTCATGTTGGCGCATCCGCCGGCCACCAGGGCCACCGCCAATGCCACGGGTATCGCGATCCGGTTCATGTTCACTCCTTCTTGGGTTGGTTGCATGCCCTTCTTTTAGCCGGTTTGCACGACGAAGGCAAGACGGCACTGACACGGTGTTACACCGTTTACGCCATGGCCGCCTGAACGGACCGGCCAGCGCAAAGCGGCACAATCGGTGCATGCCACGTCCCGCCCAACTCCTGCACCCGCAGCGCGAGCCCGCCCCCCTGCGCCCCGCCGCCACCGTCCTGTTGCTGCGCGACGGCCCGCAGGGCATCGAGGTGCTCATGACCCGGCGTTCGCCCAACGCCAGCTTTGCCCCCGGCGCCTACGTCTTCCCCGGTGGCGGCATCGACCCGGCGGACGCGCTGGCCCACGCCCAGGCCCGGCGGCGCCCGACGCAATCGGACCTGCACCTGACGCAGGCCATCGCCGCCATCCGCGAAAGCTTCGAGGAACTGGGCATCCTGCTGGCACGCCACGACGACGGCCGCTGGGCCGACGCGGCCGACATCGCAGCGCTGGACCGCCACGCCCCCTTCACGCCGCAATGCGCCACGCGCGGCCTCACGCTCGCGGCCGACCAGGTGTTCGTGCTCGCCCACTGGATCACCGACCGCGACCTGCCGCGCCGCTTCGACGTGCCCTTCCTGGTGGCCCGCATGCCACCGGGCCAGGAGCCGGTGGCCGATGGCGCCGAACAGTTCGAGCCGGTCTGGGTCCGACCGGCCGACGCCCTGGCGCGGCACGCCGCCGGGCGGTTCTTCATCATCTTCCCCACCATCCGGACGCTCGACCGGCTGCAGGCCTACGCCACGGTCGATGAGGTGCTGGCCGCCTGTGCCGCCAGCGAAGCCCCGCTGTGGACCAGTTGCCCACGCGCAGGCTGGCTGGCCGGCAAGGAAGCGCGCTACATGGAGCACGAACCGCCGTTCGGCGAACTGGAGCTGGTCTCGCCCGACGGCCAGATCCAGCACCCGCTGGACTGGCAGCACGACCACCCGGTGGCCCTGTTGCGCAACGTGCAGCGGCTGACGGCGGCCAACCCCGGCTTCATGACCGGCCCCGGCACCAACAGCTACCTGGTGGGCGACCCGGACACCGGCTTCATCGCGATCGACCCCGGCCCCGACGACGCCGCGCACATCGACCGCCTGTGGCGGGCCGCGGGCGGCCAGATCCGCTGGATCGTCTGCACCCACTCGCACCCCGATCACTCGCCCGGCGCACGCCGGCTGCAGTCGCTGTGCGCCTTGCAGCCCCCGGTCCTGGGCCTGCCCAGCGCCCCCACCGCGCGCGCCGACAGCCACTTCACCCCCGACCGCACGCTGGCCGATGGCGAGCGGCTCATCCTGGCAGGCATGGGTGCCCAGGGCCCGGTCCAGCACACCCTGTGCGCGCTGCACACCCCCGGCCACGCGGCCAACCACCTGTGCCTGGTGCTGGAGGAAGACGGCCTGCTGTTCAGCGGCGACCACATCCTCAACGGCAGCACCACCGTGGTGGCCCCGCCCGACGGCAACATGGACGACTACCTCGCCTCGCTGGACCGCCTGGCGCAGGCCTGCTCGGCGCACGGCATCGGCTTCATCCTGCCCGCCCACGGCTATGTGCTGGGCGATGCGCCCTCCGCCATCGCCCAGCTCAAGGCGCACCGCCTCAGGCGGGAGGCCAAGGTGGCCAGCGCGATGCGGACCCTGCCCCAGGGTGGTCTGGACGACTGGTTGCCCCTGGTGTACGACGACGTGCCCCAACGGCTGTGGCCGGTGGCGCGCGCTTCGCTGCAGGCCCACGTGGACCGCATCCGCAACCTCGGGGGCTTCAATGCCTGAGCCCCAATTGTCCCCCGGGGGCGAACGCCTGGCCAAGCGGGTCGCCGCGCTGCGCGGCTGCTCGCGCAGCGACGCCGAACGGCTGATCGCCGGGGGCTGGGTGCAGGTCGATGGCCGGGTGGTGGACGACCCGGCCCACCGGATCGGAAGCGAGGCGGTCTCCATCGAGGCCGGCGCCGAACCCGGCGCCCTGGTTCCGGTCACGCTGCTGTGGCACAAGCCGGCGGGCCTGGCGCTGGCCCCGGACCAGCCGCTGACCGCCCTGCCGGAGACCTTGGCCCCACCGCCCCTGATGGCGGGTTTGCGTCCCTGGCACCGCAGGCAGCTGCGCAGCGCCGGCCCCCTGCCCGCATCGGGCAGCGGACTGGCCGTGTTCGTGCAGGCCCCCCGCGTGCTGCGCAAGCTGCATGACGACGGTGCCGGACTCGAAGAAGAGTGGATGCTGGACCTGCCCTGCGACTGCAGCCCGAACCAGATCGCACGGCTGACCGACCGCGCGGCCCTCCTGGGCGCAGGACGCAGGCCACCGCACCTCAAGCTCAGCATCGGCAGCCAGCGCCCCGGCCACACCCGGCTGCGCCTGGCCGCCAAGGGCGCCCGCGCGGAACAGCTGGAGGCATGGCTGGCAGCGGCCGGGCTGCATGCCTCGGGCCTGCACCGCCTGCGCCTGGGCCGCATGGCCCTGGGCACCCTGGCAACGGGCGCCTGGCGCGTGCTCGAACCCCACGAGCGGTTCTGACACCGGCCGCTCCGGGAGGCGTGAAAAAAGGTGAAGTCTGCCGATACGCCGGATTCTGTGCACCCCCGGCCCTCTTGCGAAGGCCCGGGGCGTGACCGCCATTCCTCTGGGCCGCCGGTTGCCCGTGCGGCTCGGTGCCACCTACCCGCCAGCTCTGCGGAACCACATCGACGCTGGCCTACTTGGTGTTGCTGCGCGTAGAGATTGCCCGTTTCACCCGGCGCCCCCAGCCCTTCATTCGAAGGGCCTTGGACGCGGCTTGCGCCGCGCCAAGGGCGCCGACTCGTCTCTGTTGCTCTGATCCTCACCTCGCGGTGGAGAGGTGTTACCTCCTACGCTGTCCTGTGCAGTCCGGACGTTCCTCCAGCGCGCCCTTTCGGGACTTGCGCCAGCGACGGTCTGGCAGGCTTCACGGGGCCATTATCGCCGCTGCGCCGGATCGCTGCACGGAACCGGATCGTGCCCCGCCTTGCGCTACATTGAGGCCATGCCCGCCCAGTACGCCCGCTTCCTCATCGGACGCCAGAGGACCGTTGCCGCCAACCGGCAGCTCGGTCTGGTGCTGGCCTTCGTGGCCGGCGCCCTCAACGCCGGCGGCTTTCTGGCCGTGCAGCAGTACACCTCGCACGTCACGGGCATGGTCTCGGGCCTGGCCGACCACCTGGCGCTGGGCCAGTTCGGGTTGGTCGTCGATGGCGTCGTCGCCGTGCTGGCCTTTCTGGGTGGCGCCATCTGCTGTGCGGTGATGGTGAACTTCGCCCGCCGCAAGGCCATGTCCAGCGAATACGCCCTGCCCATGCTGCTGGAGGCCGCGCTGATCCTCTGCTTCGGCCTCCTCGGCGCCCGGCTGGCCCGGTTCGAAGGCCTGCTGGTCCCATTCACGGTGGTGCTGCTGTGCTTCATCATGGGCCTGCAGAACGCCATCGTGACCAAGCTGTCCAACGCGGTCATACGGACCACGCACATGACGGGCATCGTCACCGACCTGGGCATCGAACTGGGCCGGCTCCTCTACTGGAACCGCTCCCCCGATCCCGACCTGCATGTCCGTGCCGACCGGCAGCGCCTGGCCGTTCTGGGCGGCCTGCTGGCATGCTTTCTTGTTGGCGGCATCACGGGGGCCTTCGGGTTCAAGCACCTGGGTTATGTCTTCTGCGTTCCGATCGCCCTGCTCCTGGCCGGCCTGGCGATGGTGCCCACGCTGGACGACCTGCGCGCTTCGTCTTCGCCGCGCTGAAGCCCGTCAGCGCCAGTCCGTCAGCTCCCAGCGGACATGGTCCTCCAGGAGCTCGTTGAAGCCGGGCCAGTCCTCGTCCCCGCCGGCCACCCGATAGCGGCCCGAGGTCTCGCGGGCCACCCACCGGCCGACCTCGGGCGCCAGCCACAGGGTGTCGCGCCGCACGGTTTCGATGCGGGTCGGGTCGGGGTGGTTCAGACGGAGCAGGCGCTCGACCCTCCAGGCATCGAACTCGCCCGTGGCCAGCGTCACCCGTTCCCACGCGCGGACCACCGTGTGCACCTGGATCCAGTACCGGAATGAACCACCGTCCAGCCGGTAATGGGTGTGCACGGCTGCCGACGCGCCCACCCGCAGCGAAGCGGGCCACAACGGTACCGGGGCCTCGAAATTGAGGGGAAGGTCCCAGGCCGGGTCGCGCAGCAACTGCCCCCAGGCCGCGTGCCGCTCGTCCGGCAGGGGCAGGCCGCCAATGATTTCGCGACCGATCACGGTGCTGGGCGCGGCGTCGGTGACGGTCTCGTGCACCTCGGCCAGAACGGCGCTGTTGAAGGCATTGAGCTGGCGGTAGGTCCAGCGCTGCCCCAGCGCCGGTGGGCGAACCGGGCCGGAGAACGCGGGGGCCGTGATCGGGCGGGTCGGCAACGGCCCCAGGGGCTGGATCGCACACCCCGCCGGCAGCGCCAGGAAGGCAAGGATCGCGTGTCGTCGGGTCAGGGGCCTGTCCATGGTCCGGCATTCTCCTCCAACGGAGGCCGTTTCGCCATGCCCGACGCTATCATCGCAGGCTCTGCTTGATCGCCACAAGCCTTACGGGAACCGCCATGATCCGCCTCTCCGAACTCAAACTGCCGCTGTCGGCGCTGCCGGTGGAGGAGCGCCGCGCGGCCGATGCCCCCGCCGAAACCGATGCCGATCGGGCGCCCGTCCCGCACCCGGTCGCCGCGCTCGTGCACCTGGCGGCGCAGGCGCTGGCGCTGCCGGAGTCGGACATCGCCGCCCTGCAGGTGTTCAAGCGCAGCTTCGATGCGCGCAAGCCGGAACTGCTGGCGGTCTACATCGTCGACGTGACCCTGGCCGACCCGTCGCGGGAAGCGGCCGTGCTCGCACAGCACGCCAACCACCCGCACATCCAGCCCACGCCCGACATGGCATGGAACGCCCCTGTGCGGGCCCCCGCAGACTGGCCTGGCGACGAGTGTGAACGCCCGGTGGTGGTGGGTTTCGGCCCCTGCGGCCTCTTTGCGGCCCTGGCCCTGGCGCAGATGGGCCTTCGGCCCATCGTGCTGGAACGCGGCCGGCCGGTGCGGCAGCGCACGAAGGACACCTGGGGCCTGTGGCGCCGAAAGGTGCTCAGCCCGGAATCGAACGTGCAGTTCGGCGAGGGCGGTGCCGGCCTGTTCTCCGACGGCAAGCTCTACAGCCAGATCAAGGACCCGCGCTTTCTGGGCCGCAAGGTGATGCAGGAGTTCGTCGAGGCCGGCGCCCCCGCCGAGATCCTGTACATGGCGCACCCGCACATCGGCACCTTCAAGCTGGTCCGGGTGGTCGAACACCTGCGCCAGCGCATCGAGGCGCTGGGCGGCGAGGTGCGCTTCGAGCAGCGGGTCACGGACCTGCTGCTCGACCCTGCTGCCGAGGGCCGTCAGCGCGTGGCCGGCCTGCAGGTGCAGGATCTGGCGAGCGGCACCGGCTACACCCTGGCGGCCCACCGCGTCGTGCTGGCACTGGGCCACAGCGCGCGCGACACCTTTGCCATGCTGCACGAACGCGGGGTGTACCTGGAACCCAAACCGTTTTCCATCGGCGTGCGCATTGAGCACCCCCAGGGGGTGATCGACCAAGCCCGCTGGGGCCGCCATGCCGGACACCCCCTGCTGGGCGCGGCCGACTACAAGCTGGTGCACCACGCCAGCAACGGGCGTGCGGTCTACAGCTTCTGCATGTGCCCGGGCGGCACGGTGGTGGCCGCCACCAGCGAGCCGGGGCGGGTCGTCACCAACGGCATGAGCCAGTACTCGCGCAACGAACGCAACGCCAACGCGGGCCTGGTGGTGGGCATAGACCCGGCGGACTACCCGACCGACGCCGAGACCTGGTGTGCCGCCTTCGGACCGGAAGCGGGAACGCGCTACGCCCGCGAGGCGCAGCAGCTTGCCGGAGAGGGCCGGGTCCACCCCCTGGCGGGCATCGTGTTCCAGCGCCATCTGGAAAGCCGCGCCTTCGAGGCGGGCGGGTGCGATTACGAGGCCCCCGGCCAACTCGTCGGGGACTTCCTGCGCGGCCAGCCTTCGGAACATCTGGGCAGCGTGCACCCGTCGTACAAGCCGGGGATCCGCCTGGGCGACCTGTCCGGGGTGCTGCCTGGCTACGCGGTCGAGGCCATGCGCGAGGCCCTGCCGGCGTTTGGCCGCAAGATCCGGGGTTACGACATGGCCGACGCCCTCATGACCGGGGTCGAAACGCGGACCTCGTCCCCGCTGCGCATCACGCGCGGCGACGATTTCCAGAGCCTGAATGTGGAAGGGCTGTACCCGGCGGGCGAAGGCGCGGGCTACGCCGGCGGCATCCTGTCGGCCGGGGTCGACGGCATCAAGGTGGCCGAGGCGGTGGCCCAGGCCACCCTGAACTGACCCCTCGGCTGGGCCTCAACCGGGATCAGTGCAGGCGCAGGCCGCCATCGGCCTTGCCCTTGCCGGCGCGTGCCGGGGGCTTGCACAGGCCGCACTCGAAGTGGCGGGCGTTCTCGTACAAATCGGTCACGAAGCGGCCCCCGCAGCAGGTGCACCTGGTCTGCGTGAGCATGCCGGCGTCCATGAACTTGCTCAGGCGCCAGGCGCGCGTGAACGTCAGCAGGGGCTCGATGCCGCTGGCCTGCATCTGCTCGTTGTAGAGCCGGTAGGCCTTGATCACCGCATCGATGTCGTCCAGCGCCACCGTCTTCGACAGGTACTGGTGGATGTTGACGTAGAGAGAGGCGTGGATGTTGGGCTGCCAGGTCAGGAACCAGTCGGTGGAAAACGGCAGCTGGCCTTTGGAGGGCGACTTGCCGGCCACTTCCTTGTACAGGCGCAGCAGGCGCTCGTAGGACAGGCTGGTCTCGGATTCGAGCACCTGCAGCCGGGCGCCCAGATGGATCAGCGCCACAGCGCGTTCGATGTCCTTGCTCTCGTTGACGATGCTCTTGGCTGCGGCCATGGTCGTTCTCCTGTCGGGTGCGGGGCGTGCGTGGATGGGCGCTCAGGCGGCGGTGTCGGCCAGGCGTCCGGCCATCAGGATGTTCGCGTGCAGGCGCTGCGTGGTGTCGTTGCCGACCCGGTTGGGCTTGTGGCTGGACGTCAGGAGGCCCCAGACCATGTCGTCGTCGGCGCGGAAGCGGCACAGCAGGGTGTTGGTGGAGGACAGCTTGAGCACTTGGGCCGGCGACAGGGCCGCGATCAGGTCGGCCGACTCCTCGCCGATCCCCAGACGGAACACGGCCTCGGCCTTGTCCTGGCGGATCAGCTGCTGGGCCAGCATGAGGTAGGTCAGGTTGGCTTCGCGGATCTCGGCCAGCAGTTGCTCGGTGTTGGTCTCGGCGTTCATGTTCACACTCCTGGTTTAGAGGGCTTCGCGGTGCCGGCTAACACAGCCGGAAAAACGTTGAAGCGATGAAAAGGATTGTGAAATTCGGCCTTTCAATCTTGAATCGGAAAACGGCTGTTCGCAGCGTCAGCCGCACCGCCATGTCCTGTAGGAAAAACACCTACAAAAAAGAGGCGGCCCGAAGGCCGCCCCTGTCGTGAAGCACCGGGCCAGGCCCGCCGCCGCTCAGCCCTGCTGCAGCGCCTGAATGCGCTCCTCGATGGGCGGGTGCGTGGAGAACAGCTTGCCCAGGCCGCCGGTGATGCCCAGCGCCTGCATGGTCTTGGGCAGTTCGCCCGGCGTCAGACCGCCCAGGCGGGCCAGTGCGTTGATCATGGGCTGCTTGCGCCCCATGAGCTGCGCGGCGCCGGCGTCGGCCCGGAACTCGCGCTGGCGGCTGAACCAGGCCACGATGATGGCCGCCAGGAAGCCCAGCACGATGTCCATGACGATGGTGGTCACGAAGTAGCCGATGCCGGGGCCGGAACTCTGGCTGTCGCCCTTGCGCAGGAAGCTGTCGACCGCATAGCCGATGACGCGGCTGAGGAAGACGACGAAGGTGTTCATCACGCCCTGGATCAGCGTCATGGTGACCATGTCGCCATTGGCGACGTGGGCCACCTCGTGGCCGATCACGGCCTCGACCTCCTCGCGCGTCATGTTCTGCAGCAGGCCGGTGGACACCGCCACCAGCGCGGAGTTCTTGAACGCTCCGGTGGCAAAGGCGTTGGGCGCGCCTTCGAAGATGGCCACTTCGGGCATGCCGATGCCGGCCTGGTTCGCGAATTTCTGGACCGTCTGCACGATCCAGGCCTCGTCGGCCGTCTGCGGCTGGTTGATCACGCGCGCACCGGTGCTGAACTTGGCCATGGGCTTGCTGATCAGCAGCGAGATGAAGGCCCCCCCGAAACCGATGACGAGCGAGAAGCCGGCCAGTGCCGTCATGTTCAGGCCGTTGGCCGTGAGGAAGCGATCGACCCCCAGGATGCGGGTGGTGATCAGCAGCACCGCCATGACAGCCAGGTTGGTCAGGACGAACAGCAGGATGCGTTTCATGGTTACTCCGGAAAAAACAGGGGTGGCCGGCGCCGGGGCAGGCAGCGCGTCTGACCGCAGCGGACCGGCAAGGTTCCCGCCAGCGACCCGGGGCCGCGCACCTCGCCCGCCCTGGCGGGACGGCGCATGATACCGGTAATGCAGGATGGGGGCGGCGGCCCCGAATTCAAGCCGGGCGGCGGGTGCGGAACACCTGCGCGTCGCGGTAGAAGGCGGGGTCGGCGTTGTCGTCCCACCACCCCGGAACCCCCAGCACCGGCAGGGGGGTGAAGGGCTTGGCGGCCAGATCGTCGGCCTGCAGGTGGTCGGCCAGCCAGGCGTCCCAGTCCCGCAGGTCGCTGCCCAGGGCCAGCGGGACCGGGACCCGGTAGACATGGGCCGTGATCGATTTGTAGGGCCTGACCAGTTTTTCCAGCAGAGCGTGACCGAACAGCACCAGCCGGGCTTGCGGCCACAAGGGCCGCAAGGTCACGAACAGGCACGGCCAGTCGCGCGCCAGCAGGGCCGACCACAGCGGCTCGGGCGCCTGCAGCAGCGCCGCGTTCTCGTCGAACAGGGTCAGGGCATCGCGCACCGGACCGCGCACCGCCCCCACGCCGGCGCGCTCGATTTCCGCGGCCTGCAGGCGGTTGAGGCGCCGCTTGGTCCGGGGAAAGCGCATCCAGCACAAGCCGTTGAAGAAGTCGTGCAGGCCCTCGCGGGTGGGTACGCCACCGGTGGCAAAGATGTGGCTTTCGTAGGCCACCCCGTCCGGCAGCTCGGCCTGGGCCACGAAACGCACGGGTGCGGCCCCCTGCCGGTTCAGGGCCTCGTGCACCGGCTCCCCCTGGGCCACGCGCTGCGCCACGGCCGCGCCGGGGTCGCGCCAGTCGGCCAGCCAGGGGCGATCCCAGTCTTCGACCACCCCGGGCCCGGACAGCGCCGCACCCGCTGGCGTCGACACCCGGCTCAGCCCAGCCTCCACCCCAGGGTATCGCCCCCGCGCAGGGGCTTGAGGGCGGCCTCGCCGAAAGCGTAGCTGTCGGGCACGGTCCAGGCCTCGCGGCGCAGGGTGATGGTGCCGGTGTTGCGCGGCAGACCGTAGAAGTCGGCGCCGAAGAAACTGGCAAAGCCCTCCAGCTTGTCCAGGGCGCCGGCGGCCTCGAAGGCCTCGGCGTAAAGCTCCAGGGCGGTGTCGGCGGTGTAGCAGCCGGCGCACCCGCTGGCGTGCTCCTTCAGGTGGGCCGGGTGCGGCGCACTGTCGGTGCCCAGGAAGAACTTGGGCGAACCGCTGGTGGCCGCAGCCACCAGGGCCTGGCGGTGCACCTCGCGCTTGAGCACGGGCAGGCAGTAGTAGTGCGGCCGGATGCCGCCGGTGAAGATGGCGTTGCGGTTGTAGAGCAGGTGGTGGGCGGTGAGGGTGGCGCCCAGGAAACGGTCGGCCTCGGCCACGTACTGCGCGGCCTCCTTCGTGGTGATGTGCTCCATCACGACCTTGAGCTCGGGGAAGTCGCGGCGCAGCGGCTGGAGCTGCTGCTCGATAAACACGGCCTCGCGGTCGAACAGGTCGATGTCGGGGCTGGTGACTTCGCCGTGGACCAGCAGCAGGATGCCTTCGCGCTGCATGGTCTCCAGCGTCGGGTAGGTCTTGCGGATGTCGGTGACGCCGGCGTCGCTGTTGGTGGTGGCGCCGGCCGGGTAGAGCTTGCAGGCCACCACGCCGGCAGCCTTGGCCCGCCGGATCTCGTCGGGCGGCAGGTTGTCGGTCAGGTACAGCGTCATCAGGGGCTCGAAGTCCATGTCGGCGGGCACGGCGGCCAGGATGCGCTCCTTGTAGGCCAGGGCCTGCGCGGCGGTCGTCACCGGCGGCTTGAGGTTGGGCATGACGATGGCGCGCGCGAACTGCGCCGCCGTGTGCGGCACCACGGTGCGCAGGGCGGCCCCGTCGCGCACGTGCAGGTGCCAGTCGTCGGGGCGGGTCAGGGTAAGGCTGGAGGGGGGCTGGGTCGGGCTCATGCCCCGATTTTCGCATCGGAGCCGTGCCCCTGGCGAACCAGGTCGTCCCAGAACTTCTGGGCCGAGCGCTTGGCCCTGGCGCCCCCGTGGGGCCGATAGAGCCGGATGTCGAGCGTGACGTCGAACGCCCCGCCCTCCGGGGCCGCGCTCACCAGCCGCCCGTCGCGCAAAGCCGCCCGGACCGAACTCGTGGGCAGGAAGGCCACGCCATGCCCTTCGATCGCCATGGCCTTGAGGCTTTCGGACATGTCGGTCTCGTAGACCCGGTCCAGATGCGGCGCGGTCCCCGCCTGGCGCAACACCCAGTCCACCACACGACCGAGGTAGGCACCGGGCGCGTAGGCCAGGAAGGGCACGGGCCGATCCGTTGCGCCGGGCAGGCGGTGCAGGGGCCGCCCCCGGGCATCGGGCTTCACGAAGGGCGCCAGCACCTCCTGCCCCAGCGGCAGCATCTCGTAGCGGGCGGCATCGAGCTGTATCGGCTGGGAGGGGTGGTGGTAGGCGATCAGCAGGTCGCAACTGCCTTCGACCAGACGCAGCACGGCGTCGTGGACGTTGAGGGCGATGAGCCGGCTCTTGACCGGACCGACCACGCCGCGCAACGACGACAGCCACGCCGGATAGAAGGTGAAGGCCAGGGTGTGGGGCACGGCGAACTCGACCGTGTCCTGGGCCGCCGCGCCGCTCTGACGCAGCATGGTGCGCGTGGACTGCAGGGACTGCAGGATGTCGATGGCCTGCTCGTACAGCGTCTGGCCGGCCGGCGTCAGGCGGGTGGGATAGGACGAGCGGTCCACCAGGTCGGTACCGGCCCAGGCCTCCAGCGACTGGATGCGCCGCGAGAACGCGGGCTGCGTGACGTGGCGAAGCTGAGCCGAGCGGCTGAAGCTGCGCGTCTCGGCCAGGCTCACGAAATCCTCCAGCCACTTGGTTTCCATGGTCAGTCCGCCCCGCTCTGCTGCAAGGCCCACATCTGCGCATAGCGGCCGCCGGCGGCCAGCAGGTCCGCGTGACGGCCGCGTTCGACGATCGTGCCCTGTTCCAGCACCAGGATCTCGTGCGCATCGACCACGGTGGAGAGCCGGTGCGCGATCACCAGCGTGGTCTTGTTGCGCGCCGCGCTGCGCAGCTCGGCCTGGATGGCCCGCTCGTTGGCCGAATCGAGCGCGGAGGTGGCCTCGTCGAAGATGACGATGGGCGGGTTCTTGAGCAGGGTGCGCGCAATGGCCACGCGCTGCTTCTCGCCGCCCGAGAGCTTGAGGCCGCGCTCGCCCACGGTGGTCTGGTAGCCGCGCGGCAATTTCTCGATGAAACCGTGGATATGCGCCGCCTTGGCCGCGCGCACCGCTTCGTCGTGACCGGCATCCGGACGGCCGTAAAGGATGTTGTACTCGATGGTGTCGTTGAACAGCACCGTGTCCTGCGGCACGATGCCGATGGCACGGCGCACGCTGGCCTGCGTCACGTCGCGGATGTCGTATCCGTCGATGGTGATGCGCCCCGCCCCCGGCCCGTCCGGGGGGTCGCCGGGACGGCCCACATCGTAAAAGCGGTAGAGCAGCCGCGCCAGCGTCGACTTGCCCGACCCCGAGGGGCCGACCACCGCCACCGTTTTCCCGGGCGGGATGGCGAAACTCACACCGTGCAGGATCTCGCGCTCGCGTTCGTAGGCGAAGCGCACGTTCTCGAAGCGCACCTCGGGCGGGCCGTCGAGCCGCAGGTCGGTGGCGCCCGGACGATCGGCGATCTCGCGTTCGCGGTCCATCAGCCGGAACATCTTGTCCAGGTCGGTCAGGCCCTGCTTGATCTCGCGGTAAAGCACCCCGAGGAAGTTCAGCGGGATGTAAAGCTGGATCATGAAGGCGTTGATCATGACCAGATCGCCCAGCGTCATCTGCCCGGCCGCCACCCCGACGGTGGCTCGCCACAGGATGGCCACCAGCGCCGTGGCGATGATGAGCTGCTGCCCGGCATTGAGCATGGACAGCGTGGCCTGGCTCTTGAGGCGCGCACGGCGCAGCCGCTCCAGGCCCTCGTCGTAGCGGCGCGCCTCGAAGGCCTCGTTGTTGAAGTACTTGACCGTCTCGTAGTTGAGCAGCGAGTCGACCGCCCGGGTCTGGGACACCGACTCCAGCTCGTTCATCTGGCGGCGGAACTGGGTGCGCCACTCGGTCACCTTGACGGTGTAGAACACATAGCAGACCAGGGCCACCGCCGTGGTCCACACGTACCACAGCTCGAACTTCACACCCAGCAGCACCAGCACCAGCGTGACCTCCAGCAAGGTCGGAAAGATGCTGTAGATGGAGTAGGAGATGAGCGACTGCACGCCCCGGGTGCCGCGCTCGATGTCGCGTGTCATGCCGCCGGTCTGGCGCTCCAGGTGGAAGCGCAGGCTCAGCTCGTGCAGGTGCCCGAACACCTGCAGCGCAATGCGGCGTGTGGCGCCCTCGGTGGCCTTGGCGAAGATGAGCTCGCGCAGCTCGGTGAACAGCGTGGTGGAAAAGCGCAGCAGCCCGTAGGCCACCAGCAGGCCCACCGGCACCACCAGCAAGGCCTCGCTGCCGGGGGGCAGGCCCGGCACCATCGACCGGCCCGGCGCGGGCGTGAGGGCGTCGACCAGCTCCTTGAGCAGCAGCGGCACGCCGATGTTGGCCAGCTTGGCGCCCACCATGAAGGCCAGCGCCAGACCCACCCGCCAGCGGTACTGCCACAGGTAGGGCAGCAGACGGCGCATCGTCGCCCAGTCGGAGGTGGCCGGCACCTGGGGCTCGCCCTCGGCGGCCAGCGGGGCAGGCGGGATGTGGCTGGACGAGGCGGAATGGCGCATGCAGGACAATGGAAGGTATGAACTCCCCGATTTTGCCCCCAACCGGCTCCGGCGCCCCGGCCTTCGTGGCAGACATCCCGCCATCGGACAAGACCCTGGTGCTCAAGGTCATTCCCATGCCCGCCGACTGCAACGCCAACGGCGACATCTTCGGCGGCTGGGTCATGGCCCAGGTGGATCTGGCCGGGGCGGTGCTGCCTGCGCGCCACGTGCAGGGCCGCATGGCCACGGTGGCGGTCAAGGAGTTCGTGTTCAAGCAGCCGGTACGGGTCGGCGACATCCTGAGCTTCTACGCCAACGTCACCCGAATCGGCAACACCTCGATCACGGTCCAGGTCGAGGTGTACGCCGAGCGCTTCTCGACCCAGGGCCAGTTCGTCAAGGTCACCGAAGCCTCGCTGACCTACGTCGCCATCGACGACCAGGGCCGCCCGCGCCCGATCCGCCAGCCAGGCACCTGAACGGCAGACAAAAAAACGCCACCGCAAGGGTGGCGAGAAGTCCTGATGGACGTCGTTGGAGACCTGACAAGATCGAGCGGTCCGGTGTTCTTGTTGGCTTTCCCGGGCCTGCCTGACACAGCGATCTGCTCTTGTGGTGTGGTGACAGCTACAGGAGCGATTGTGGGCGTCTTGTCCGGGCTTGAACATCCCCTGTTTAGGGGAAGCAAATGATATTCAAATCGGCAAAAACACCACGAAACACGCGCCATTTTGGCCTTGACGGCCTTCGCAGCGCACCTCGCCACCGTGGCGGCGGGCGATCTGCCTGACCAGCGACAGGCCCAGGCCCGCCCCGCCGTCGCGCTCGCTGGCGCCGGGCAGGCGGTAGAAGGGCTCGAAGATGCGCTCGCGCAGCGCCTCCGGCACCCCCGGCCCGTGGTCGCACACCACCAGTTCGACGCCCTGCCCGCCCAGAGCGCTTCCCGGACGGCGGCGCAGGGTCAGCGTCACGCTCGCGGGGTCGCCGTCAAGCAGGCCGTGCCGGCGGGCGTTCTCCAGCAGGTTGCGCACGAGCCGCCGCAACAGCCTGGGCTGACCGCGCACCAGGAAGGCGGCCGGCTCCCCCTCGCACGCCAGCGAGGCGCCGGTGCGGGCGCACTCCTCGGCCGCCAGGCCGACCAGGTCGACCTCCTCCCACGGCCCCAGGGCGCCCTCCTGGCCCACGGCGGTCTGGTCGAGCCGGCTCGCCAGCAGGATTTCATCGATCAGCTGGTCCAGCTCGGCGATGTTGCGGGCGATCTCGTCGCGCTGGACCGCGGCATCACCGCCTCCCTGCCCCAGCAGCTCCAGGCCCATGCGGATGCGCGCCAGCGGTGAGCGCAGCTCGTGCGAGGCGTTGGCCAGCAAGGCCTTGTGCGCCAGCAGCAGCGTTTCGACCCGCTCGGCAGAGGCGTTGAAGCGCTCGGCCAGGAAGGCGATCTCGTCGTGCCCCTGCACCGGCAGGCGGGTCGAGAGGTCGCCCTCGCCCCAGCGCTCCACCCCCTGGCGCAGGCGCTCCAGACGCTGTGTCAGCCGCCGCACCACCGGGTAGGCCGCCAACGCCACGGCCGCCGCCACCAGGGCCAGCAGACCCAGCAGGCCGAACACGCCCAGTGGGGGATACCACCACCCCATCGCCCCGGCGTTGCCGTGCGGCCGCTGGGGCCGGGGCAACTGGATGAACAGCTGGCGCCCATCGACCAGCCCCACCTGGTACTCCAGCCCCTGGCCCGGCACCCGGACCGGTCGCACCGTGGCCTGTCCGATCACCGCCCCGGTGTCGTCGCGCAGCACGATCTCGCGGCCCGGTCGCTGGGCCCGTTCGTGCTCTACCTGCATGCGCCAGATCCAGCTCACCAGCAGCGTGAGCACGATCACCACGCCCACCAGCGCAAGCCAGATGCGCAGGTACAGGTGCTGGTGCAGACGCCCCCACATGGTGTTCGCCCTTTCAGTCCTGCTGGCGGGCGAAGACGTAGCCGACGCCACGCACGGTGAGGATGCGGCGCGGGTTCTTGCTGTCTGCCTCGATGGCCTGCCGGATGCGCCCGATGTGCACGTCGATCGACCGGTCGTAGGCCTCCAGTTCGCGCCCGCGCACAGCCTCCATGATCTGGTCGCGCGTGAGGACGCGTCCTGCCCGCTCGGCCAGCGCCAGCAGCAGGTCGAACTGGTACGACGTCAGTTCCCGGGGCTGGCCCGCGACGGTCACGGTCCGGGCATCGCGGTCGATGTCAAGCGTTCCGAAGCGCAGCACCGGCTGCGCGGACGCGGTGCGCCCGCCGGCCGGCTCTCCGCGCCGGCGCAGCACGGCACGGATGCGCGCCAGCAGTTCGCGCGGCTCGAACGGCTTGGGCAGGTAGTCGTCGGCGCCCATCTCGAGGCCGATGATGCGGTCCATCGGGTCGCCCTTGGCCGTGAGCATGAGGATGGCCACCTGGCCCGCCTCGCCCGGCAGGGCCCGAATACGGCGGCAGACCTCCAGACCGTCCATGTCGGGCAGCATCAGGTCGAGAATCACCAGGTCGGGGCGGCGCTCCTGCAGGGCGGCCAGACCCTGCGCGCCATCGCCCGCGTGCGCCACCGTGTACCCCGATGGCGACAGGTACTCGCCCACCATGCGCGCCAGGCGGGCATCGTCTTCGATCATGAGGATGTGGGGGGTCATGCGCATCGAGTGTAAAAGCGGTACCCATTGTGCGGCAGGCCGGTCAAGCCGGGATCAAGCCGACTTGAAGCTGCGGTAAAGCCGGCGCGGATTGCCTTACAGTTTCGTTCATGTCCGCCCCCTCTCTGCTTCCCCCGCCGGCCTGGACCGGCCAGCCGGCTCCGGTGCCGCCTTCCTTGGCCACCCTGGACGACCTGCTGGCTCACCTGGGCACCGCCCACGCCGAAGCCCCGGCGCTGGGGTTTCGCGACAACGCCGGCCCGAACCCGGACCGGGGCGCACCCGATGCCCCCCCGCCGATCCGCTGGATCAGCCATGGCGCGCTTGCACAGCGGGTGGCGCATGCGGCCGCACGGCTGTGGCACGACTGGGGCGTGCGCCCCGGCGACCGCGTGGCCTGGCTGGGCTACAGCCACCCCGACCAGATCACCCTGCTGTTCGCCCTGGCCCACCTCGGCGCGGCCCTGGTGCCCCTGAACCACCGTCTGGCCCCGGCAGAATGGCTGCAGTTGCTGCGCGACTGCACCCCGGCCCGGCTGCTGCACGACGCGGCCTGGGCCGAAGCGGCGCAGCGCGTGGCCCGGGAAGCGGTCGGTCAGACCCCCGATGACCGCCCCCCCATGCCCTGCCATGGCATCGAAACGCTCTGCGACCCCGCACCACCGTCCACCGCGCCGGCGGGCCACGCCCGTGCGCAGGCGCCGGCCCTGCTGGTCTATACCTCGGGCACCACGGGACGCCCCAAAGGGGCGGTGCACACCCAGTCCCACCTGCTGGCCAACATGGCCATGGCCGCCCAGGTGCAGGGCCTGCAACCCGCCGACCGGGTGCTGACCGTGCTGCCCCTGTTCCACGTGGGTGGCCTGTGCATCCAGACCCTGCCGGCGCTGTACGCAGGCGCCAGCGTGCTGCTGCTGGCCCGCTTCGACCCGACCGACACGCTGACCGCCCTGGCCCACGACCGCCCGACCCTGACACTGCAGGTGCCCGCCACCCTGAAGGCCCTGACCGAACACCCGCTGTGGCCCGGCACGCCGCTGGAAAGCCTGCGCGCGGTCTGGGCCGGCTCCAGCACCCTGCCCACCCCATTGATCGAAGCCTTCCATGCCCGCGGCGTGCCCGTGTGCAACGTCTACGGCGCCACGGAAACCGGACCATTCTCTATCGCCCTGCCTGCGAGCCACGCCCGCCAGCGGGTCGGCAGCTGCGGCTGGCCCACACCGGGCACCGAGATCCGGTTGCAGGCCGTGAACACCCCGGCGGCACCGGTCGGTGTTGGCGAGATTGGCGAGGTTCTGGTGCGCGGGCCCAACGTGGTGCAACACTACTGGCCCGGCCAGCCCGCCTGCGACGCCGAGGGCTGGTTCCACAGCGGCGACCTGGCCCGGTGCGATGCCGACGGCAGCTACACGGTGGTCGGGCGCGCCAAGGACATGATCATTTCGGGGGGTGAGAACATCTACCCCGCCGAGATCGAGCAGCTTCTGGCCGACGTGCCCGGCGTGGCCGAGGTGGCCGTCGTCGGCCTGCCCGATCCCCGCTGGGGTGAGACGGTGGTGGCGGTGTTGGTGCGACGGCCGGACGCCGCCGGCCGGGCGCTCGACCCGACGCAACTGCACGAGACGCTGCAGGGTCGGCTGGCGCGCTACAAGCAGCCGCGCCGCTACGTGTTCCGTGGCGAACTGCCCAAGACCGCGTTGGGCAAGGTGCAGAAACAGGCCCTGGTGCGGGAGATCGCCGCCGAGGCGCCCGTCGCCACCTGAACCACCGACCGACAGCGGCGCAAGCCGCCCGACATCCTGCTCAGGTGCGCGCGTGCACCCGAGACGCCAGCCACACCAGCAGCAGCACCGGCCCCCCGAGCAACGCCGTGCCGGTGAAGAAGGTGGCGTAGCCCCAGGCGTCCACGAACACCCCCGAGAAGCCGGCCAGCCACTTGGGCGCCAGCAGCATCATGGAGCTGAACAGGGCGTACTGCGTGGCCGAATAGCTCACGTTGGTCAGGCTGGAAAGGTAGGCAATGAAGGCCGCCGAGGCGATGCCCGCGCTCAGGTTGTCGGCCGATATCACAGCGATCAGCGCGGTGAGGTCGTGACCGTGCCCGGCCAGCCAGGCGAACAGCAGGTTGGTCGCTGCGCTGAGCACCGCCCCCAGCATCAGCACCCGCATCACGCCGAAGCGCATGGCAAGCGCCCCTCCCACAAAGGCGCCCAGCAGCGTCATGGCGATGCCGTAGACCTTGGTGACGGCGGCCACCTCATCCTTGCTGTAGCCCATGTCGACGTAGAACGGGTTGGCCATGATGCCCATGACCACGTCGCTGATGCGGTAGACCCCGATCAGCGCCAGAACCAGCACGGCCTGCGTGCCGTAGCGGCGCAGAAAATCCGCGAAAGGCGCCACCACCGCATCGCGCAGCCAGGTCAGCAGGTCGCGCGTCGGAGGCAGTTCACGGCGCAGCGGCTCGGCAGCGAACAGCACCGTCAGCATGCCCCCCGCCATCGAGGCCGCCATCACGAGGTAGGCGGTCTGCCAGGCCATCTGCTGGTAACCCGTCACGGCCCCGGTTTCGGCCCGCGCCGCCAGCCACAGCACGCCGGCACCGGCCCAGATCATCGCCAGGCGGTAGCCGGTCTGATAGGTGGCGGCCAGGGCACCCTGGCGGCGGGCGTCGGCCGATTCGATGCGAAAGGCGTCGAGTGCGATGTCCTGCGTGGCCGAGGCCAGCGCCACCAGCAGCGCAAAGCCCACCATGGCCCCCAGGGCCACGCGCGGGTCCGACAGCGCCATGCCGACCAGCCCGCCCGCGATCACGACCTGCGACAGCAGCAGCCAGGCGCGCCGCTGGCCCAGGCCCCGGCTGAGCCAGGGCAGCGGCAGGCGATCGACCAGCGGCGCCCAGCACCACTTGAACCCGTAGGCCAGTCCGACCCAGCTCAGGTAGCCGATGGTGGACCGGTCGAGCCCGGCCTCGCGCAGCCGGAAGCTCAGCGTGCCCAGCACCAGCAGCAGGGGCAGACCGGCCGAGAAGCCCAGCGCGAACATGCGCAGGCTGGCCGGCTCCAGGTACACCCGAAGGGCGTCGCGCCAGGACAGCCGAACCCCGTCCGGCCCTGCCGCGGCAGCGGCCTCCGTGGCATGGGACGGGACAGGGGGCGTGGCCCCGGGCGGTGTGGGAGGAGCGGCTGGTGGCATGAAAAGGCGTGGCGGCAACGGGCCGCCGTGTTTTGTCTATTATTCACGCTTATGTGCTGGATCTGTGACGCCAAGACCGCTGCCAACGCTGCGCCTCCCGGCGCGGTGCCGCCGACCGGCCACCGCTGGTCATCGCGGCGGGGGTTTCTGCTCGCCGGCGCGGCGGCGGGTGTCGGCGGGCTGATCCTGCCCGACGCCCAGGCCCAGGTCGATGTGGGCGGCGCATCCACCTTGCGCAACCTGGTCCCGGCCGGCCAGCTTGAAAACGCCGCGGCCCAGCAGTACGGCCAGATGCTGGCCGAAGCCCGGGCCAAGAACGCCCTGGCCCCGGACGACCATCCCCAGCTGCGGCGCCTGCGCGCCATCGCACGCCGGCTCATCCCGCACACCACGCCCTGGAACGAGCGCTCGCGCGGCTGGCAGTGGGAGGTGCATCTGATCGGCAGCCAACAGATCAACGCCTTCTGCATGCCCGGCGGCAAGATCGCGTTCTACACCGGCATCCTGGACCGGCTGCGACTCGATGATGATGAGACCGCCATGATCATGGGGCACGAAATGGCGCACGCGCTGCGCGAGCATGCCCGGGCCCGCCTGGCCAAGACGCAGGCCACCGGCATCGGCCTGTCGATCGGCGCACAACTGCTGGGCCTGGGCGATCTGGGCAACCTGGCGGCCAACCTGGGCACGCAGCTGCTGAGCCTCAAGTTCAGCCGCGGGGACGAAACAGAGGCCGACCTCGTGGGACTGGAGCTGGCCGCGCGCGCCGCCTACCGGCCCCAGGCCAGCGTCACCCTCTGGGAAAAGATGACGGCGCAGAACGGCGGCGGTGGGCCGGCCTTCCTGTCCACCCACCCCAGCGGCCCGAACCGCATCCAGGAACTGCAGGCCAACGTGCCCAAGGTGCAGGGCCTGTATGAACAGGCCCGGCGCTGATCACAGCGGTGCCGGCTCAGGTGCCGGCGACGTAGGGGTTGCTGCGGCGCTCACGCCCGAAGGTGCTCTCCGGGCCGTGGCCCGGGATGAACACGGTGTCGTCGCCCATGGGCCACAGGCGCTGCGTGATGCTGTCGATCAGTTGCGCGTGGTCGCCCTGCGGGAAGTCGGTGCGCCCGATGCTGCCGGCAAACAGCACGTCGCCCACAAAGGCGCGCTTGGCCTCGGGCGAATGAAACACCACGTGCCCCGGTGTGTGGCCTGGGCAGTGGCGCACGGCCAGGGTACTGTGGCCCACCTGCACGGTGTCGCGGTCGTGCAGCCAGCGCGTGGGTGTGAAGTGGCCGGCCGGTGGAAAGCCGAACATCTGGCTCTGCTGCGGCAGGCCGTCGATCCAGAACTGGTCGCCCGGGTGCGGTCCGACGATGGGCAGTTGCAGCCGCTCGGCCAGCGTGGCGGTGCCGCCCGCATGATCGATGTGCGCGTGCGTGAGCAGGATCTGCTTGAGCGTCAGGCCCAGCCGCTGCGCCTCGGCCAGCACCGTGTCGAGGTCGCCGCCCGGGTCGATCACGGCGGCTTCCAGCGTTTCGTCGCACCAGACGAGCGAGCAGTTCTGCTGGAAGGGCGTGACAGGGATCGTGAGGTACTGCAGCATGGCGGCGATTGTGGCAGAGCCCGCCTCAGAGGTTGGTCGCCGCGATGACTTCCTGCAGGTCGGTCAGTCCGGCGACGACCTTCTCGATGCCGTCCTGGCGCAGGGTGTGCATCCCCGCCTTGAGGGCCGAGAGCCGGATGTCGCCGGCCGAGGCGCGGTGTCGGATGTGGTGGCGGATCGTATCGTCGTTGAGCATCAGTTCGTAGATGCCCAGGCGCCCCTTGTAGCCCCGGCCCTCGCACGCCTGGCAGCCCTGCTTCACGAAGGTGCGCAGGTAGCGCCCGCCCTGGCCGTCGTCCTGGCCGTAGTCGGCCTTCCAGCGCTCGATCTGCGTGGCCACGTCGCGTTCGTCGTGGTGCTGCGCGCTCTCCAGGAACTGGATGGCCAGCGCCTCGACCTCCTCCTGGGTCGCGGGGCGCGTCTGCACGCACTTCCTGCACAGGCGGCGCACCAGCCGCTGCGCCAGGATGGCCAGCAGCGAGTCGGAGAAGTTGAACGGGTCCAGGCCGATCTCGAGCAGGCGCGCGATGCTCTCGGGCGCCGAGTTGGTGTGCAGCGTCGACAGCACCAGGTGACCGGTGAGCGAGGCCTCGATCGCGATGCGTGCGGTCTCCTCGTCGCGCATCTCGCCGATCATGATGACGTCGGGGTCGGCGCGCAGGAAGGTGCGCATGGCCGCAGCGAAGGTCCAGCCGATGCGCGGGTTCATCTGGACCTGGCGCAGGCCCTCCTGCGTGATCTCGATCGGATCTTCGGCGGTCCAGATCTTTCGGCTGTCGGTGTTGATGTCGCTGATGAGCGAATGCAGCGTGGTCGTCTTGCCGCTGCCGGTGGGGCCGCAGACCAGGATCAGCCCATAGGGTTTGAGGGCCACGCGGCGCAGGTCGGCCAGGTTGGACGGGCTCAGGCCAATGCTGTCCATGGGCATCGGCTTGGAGCCGGCCAGCAGGCGCAACACCACATCCTCCAGGCCGCCGGTGGTGGGCACCGTGACCACGCGCAGTTCGGTCTTGGTGCCACCGAAGCGCGAGAAGTCGATCTTGCCGTCCTGCGGCTTGCGGTGCTCGGAGATGTCCATGCCCGCCATGATCTTGATGCGCGCCACCAGGGCGTAGCGGAAGCGCGACTCCACCTCGAGGTAGCGGACCAGCTCGCCGTCGAGCCGCAGGCGGATCTTGACCGGCTTGGGTGCGGGTTCGGTCTCGATGTGAATGTCGGAAGCCTTTTGTGCGATGGCCTCCTCGATCAGGGAATTGATGAGCCGCACAAGGGTGTTGTCGGACTCGCTGACAACGTCGGCCTCGGGCTCGCTGCCGGCATCGCCAGCGGCCTGCAGATCGATGGCCAGGTCCTTGGCCGCCGCCCGGGCCTGGGCCTGGCGGCGTGCGCTGGCTGCGGGCACGGCCGGGCGGTCGTAGGCGCGTGCGATCGCGGGCATCAGGCTGCCCGGCGCGGCCAGCACCGGCACGATGCGCCGCTGGGTCATGAAGCGCAGCTCGTCGACCAGGCGCTTGTCCAGCGGATCCGCCATCAGCACCACCAGCAGGTCCTCGTGCTGCAGAAGGGGCAGCACCGCCTCGCGCTCGGCCACCGAGCGCGGCACCATGGCCAGCGCTTCCGCGTCGAACTTGAACTGGGTCGCGTCGATCACCCGGTTGCCGAGCCAGCCGGCGATCACATGGCGCAGCTGCGACTCGCTCAGCATCCCCTTGTCGACCAGCTGGCGCCCCAGCTGGCGGTAGATGCCCAGCTTGCGCTCTTCGACCTGGGTCGCCAGCGCGGCCTCCAGGTCCCGCTCCGTGAGCACCCCGCTGAGCACCAGCGCCTCACCCAGGTGGCGCGCACCGTGCGCCGACGACTCGGGGTTCTGCAGCAGCGTCCACAGCGCCTCGGGGGTCTGCGGCTGGGGAAAGGCCGGCGGATTCGCCGGCGTCACGGAATCGGGAAGGTCTTTCGGCATGGCTGGGGAAACGGCTGTGGGAGTGGCTGGCGCTATCATGACATGGTAGACCCATTCTGCTTTTCGGAGACCCCATGCCCGCCCTCACCCTCGACCTCGCCCGCGAACTGATCCACGAGGCCATGCGCCGCGCCACGCAGGAATTCAAGCGCCCCATCTGCGTGTCGGTGTGCGATGCGCAGGGCTTTCTGGTCGCTTTCTCGCGCATGGAGGGATCCCCCGTGCGCAGCATCGAGATCTCGCAGGGCAAGGCCTACAGCGCGGCGCGCATGGGCGTATCCACCCAGGCCGTGCTGAACCGCCTGAAGAACGAGGGCATCGAGATCGGCTATTTCTGCGACCCGAAGATCACCGCACTGCCCGGCGGCGCCCCGCTCAAGGACGCCGACGGCACGCTGCGCGGCGCCATCGGTGTGAGCGGCCTGACCTCGGCCGAGGACCAGCAGATCACCGACGCGATCGCGGCGCGGTTTGCTGCCTGAAACCGGCCACCACTCAGAAAACGGGCTTGAAAAAGGCCAGCAGTTCCATGCAGCCATTGGGGTCGTCCGCCAGGGCCTTGGCGTCCAGCGGCGTGTTCATGAAAGATGAAAACCCCGGCGTCGCCTGGACGGCCGGGTCGGACAGGTCGCGAAAGCCCATCGACCAGTCCGCAAACAGGCGTTGATCGGCCTCGCCTTCGTGCAACACGATGGTGCCAGAATGGCGCGGATCGGCCTGGATGGTTTCAAACAGCCGGCGCACCGCCTCCCGCTCGCCTTCGAGTAGCTGGATGAAATCGCCTTCCTTGTAGAGCAGCAGGCCCGTCACACCCATCAGGCGGTTTTTCTCCCGGGCCTTGGTCAGCAATTCCAGCAGCTCGGACTTCTGGAAGGCCTGACTGGCGGCACTGACATAGACGAGCTGGTGAATGGGCATGGCAAACGAGGCATGAAAATGGACCTGTGCACAAGTGTAGCGACAGATCGTGCGCTCCATACAATGCCCCGGAGACCCCATAGGACGCCCATGATGGATGCACGATGCCCCTGAACCTGGACTTCCTCAGCCTGCCCCTGCTCACCGTATCGGCACTGATTTTCATCAGTGTGCTGGCCGGTGTCTTTTCAACCCGCATCGGTTTTTCCTTCCTGCTGGCGTTCCTCCTGACGGGGATCCTGGCCGGCGTCGACGGGCCGGGCGGCCTGGCCTTCAGCGACTACAGACTCAGTTTCTGGGTCGGCAACATCGCGCTCACCATCATCCTGCTCGATGGCGGACTGCGCACCGACTACACCACCTTTCGCACCGGCCTCAAGCCCGCGTTGACGCTGGCCTCGCTCGGCGTGGTGCTCACCGCCGGTTTCACCGCCGTGGCGGCCGTGGCCCTGCTCGACATCAGCTGGATCGGCGCCCTCCTGCTCGGGGCGGTGGTGGGCTCCACGGACGCCGCCGCCGTGTTCTCGCTGCTCAAGACATCGGGCATCCGGCTGAGCGAGCGCATTGCCACCACGCTGGAGATCGAATCCGGCATGAACGACCCCATGGCGGTCTACCTCACGCTCACGCTGATCGGGGTGGCGTCGGTCGCGATGACCGGCACCGGCGGCGACCTACACCTTTCATCCATGGCCTGGGCCATGGTGCGCCAGTTCGTCTGGGGTGCCCTGCTGGGCATCGGCCTGGGCGTCGGGCTGGCCAAGCTGCTGGTGCGGCTGCCCCGCATCGAAGGCGCCGGCGCGGTCGTGGCCCTGCTGCTGGCCATGGCCGGTCTCATGACCTACGCCTTCGTGACCTGGGCCGGCGGCTCCGGCTTCATGGCGGTCTACCTGTTCGGCATCGCACTCAACCGCAAGGCCCCCGGCCTGGTGAACGCCGCCCTGTCGGCGCTGGATGGCTATGCCTGGCTGTCGCAGGCCCTCATGTTCGTACTCCTCGGCCTGCTGGTCACCCCGTCCGAAATCACCGGCATCGCCCTGCCGGCCCTGGGCGTGGCCCTGGTGCTGATGTTCATCGCCCGGCCGCTGGCCGTCTGGCTCTGCCTGGCGCCGCTGCGCTTCACCCGCAAGGAAATGGGCTACATCGCCTGGGTCGGCCTGCGGGGTGCCGTGCCCATCGTGCTCGCCATCTTTCCGTTCATGGCCGAGCTGCCGGAAGCCCGGATCATCTTCAACGTGGCGTTTGTGGTGGTGCTGGCCTCCCTGCTGCTGCAGGGCAGCACCATCGGGTGGTTCGCGCGCCGCATGGGCGTGCTGCTGCCCGATCAGGCGGACGAACCCGCGGTGCGGGCCACCTTCGGCGATTTCGCCATCGACGCACGGACCGCCGTGGCCGACCTGTGCGCGTTCTATGGCCTGCGCGCCCCGGACGGCGCCGAGATGAGCGTCGAGGCGTGGCTGATCAGGACCCTGAAACGGCCACTGGTGGTGGGCGATCGCGTCATGCTGGACCACGCCGAACTGAGCGTTCGCAGCATGTCGGAGGGCCGGGTGACGGCCGTGGGACTCAAGCTGCCCCCGCCCCCGGACGACCCCGCCGACTGACACCACGACCGGTGCCGAACAACACCGCTGACCCGGCGCACCACCACCGGTGCCGGCCGTTCACAGCGCCATGTCGTACTCGACCGTCAGCGGCGCGTGGTCGCTGAAGCGCTGCTCCTTGTACACGCCGGCGCTGCGCGCCGTTTCGGCCAGCGCCGGCGTGGCCAGGTGGTAGTCGATGCGCCAGCCCACGTTCTTGGCCCAGGCCTGGCCGCGGTTGCTCCACCAGGTGTAGGCACCCTCGCCTTCGTCGGGGTAGAGGCGCCGGTAGACGTCCACGAAACCACCCTCGCCCAGCAGGCGCGTCATCCAGGCCCGCTCCTCGGGCAGGAAGCCGCTGTTCTTCTGGTTGCCCTTCCAATTCTTGAGGTCGATGGCCTGGTGCGCGATGTTGATGTCGCCGCACAGCAGCACCTCGCGCCCGTTGCGCAAGGCCATCAGATACGGGTAGACCAGGTCCAGGAAGCGGTACTTGGCCTGCTGGCGCTCTTCGCCCGACGAACCGCTGGGGAAATAGCAGCTGATGAGGCTGAGCTTGCGCGATGGCGTGTCGAAGCGCAGCTCCACGTAGCGGCCCTCGTCATCGAACTCGGTGTTGCCGATGCCGATGACCACATCGCTGGGTTCGTGCCGGCTGTAGATGCCCACGCCGGAGTATCCCTTCTTCAGCGCATAGTGGAAATGCCCGCGCAGACCCGCCAGCGACTCGAAGCGGCCGGCCACGTCGGGTGCCTGTGCCTTGAGTTCCTGCACGCAAATACAATCGGGAGCCGTCTGCGCGACCCAGTCCTCAAGGCCCTTGGAGGCCGCGGAACGGATGCCGTTGAGGTTGAGGCTGGTCAATTTGAACAAGGATTTCCCCATGGTGGTTGAAGCGAACACGCCTGCGCCGCAGGACGATGCACTGGCGCAGGCTTTCGTGCAATTTTCGGTCGAATCGGGTGTGCTGCGCTTTGGCGGGTTCAAGACCAAGGCCGGCCGCATGAGCCCCTACTTCTTCAACGCCGGTCTGTTCGACGACGGCGCCAAGCTGGGCCGCCTGGCCGAGTTCTACGCCCGGCGCATCGTGGCCAGCGGCATCGCCTTCGACATGATCTTCGGGCCGGCCTACAAGGGCATCCCGCTGGCGGCAGCCACGGCGATCGAGCTGGCCCGGATGGGCCGCAACGTGCCCTTCGCCTACAACCGCAAGGAAGCCAAGGACCACGGCGAAGGCGGCACGCTGGTGGGCGCGCCCCTGCAGGGCCGGGTGCTGATCATCGACGATGTGATGAGCGCGGGCACCGCCGCCCGCGAGTCGATCGCGCTCATCAATGCCGCCGGCGCCACGCCGCACGCCGTGGCCATTGCCCTGGACCGCCAAGAAATGGCCACCGAGGTCGGCCCCGACGGACAGGTGCGTGACGTGCCCTACAGCGCCGTGCAGTACGTGCGCGAACAACTCGGCCTGCAGGTCTGCGCCATCGCTTCGCTGGACGACCTGCTCGGCTACCTGGCCTCGCAGGGTACGCAGGGCCCGTTGGCCGGGCACCTGGCGGCCGTGCAGGCCTACCGCGACCGCTACGGCGTGGCCTGAAGCGTTCCCGATCAAGCCAGCTTCTGGCGCAGCAGGTCGTTGACCTGCTGCGGGTTGGCCTTGCCCTTGCTGGCCTTCATGACCTGGCCCACCAGCGCATTGAAGGCCTTGTCCTTGCCGGCCTTGAACTGGGCCACGTTGTCGGGGTTGGCGGCGATCACCTCGTCGATGATCTTCTCCAGCGCGCCGGTGTCGTTCATCTGCTTGAGGCCCTTGGCTTCGATGACGGCGTCCACATCCACGCCTTCACCGGTCCACAGCGAGTCCATCACCTGCTTGGCCGCGTTGTTGCTGACGGTGCCGTCGGCGATGCGGGCGATGAGCGCGGCCAGCTGCAGCGCGCTCACGGGCGCCTCGGCAATGTCGCGTTCCTCGGCGTTGAGGCGGCGCGAGACCTCCCCCATGATCCAGTTGCTGGCGAGTTTCGGCTGCTTGCACGCCTGGGCAGCCGCCTCGAAGTAGGCGGCCATGGCCGGACTCTGCGTCAGCGTGGTGGCGTCGTACTCGGGCAGGCCGTAGTCGGCCACGAAACGATCGGCCATGGCGCGCGGCAGCTCCGGCATTTCCCTGCGCACCTGTTCAATCCACTCCGGAGCAATCACCAGCGGCGGCAGGTCGGGGTCGGGGAAGTAGCGGTAGTCGGCCGCGTCCTCCTTGGTGCGCATGGCGCGCGTCTCGCCCGTGTCGGGATCGAACAGCACCGTGGCCTGCTCGATGGCGTGGCCATCCTCGATGCGCTCAATCTGCCAGCGCACCTCGAAGTCGATGGCCTGCTGCATGAACTTAAAGCTGTTCAGGTTCTTGATCTCGCGCCGCGTGCCCAGCGGCTGGCCGGGCTTGCGGACCGAGACGTTGGCGTCGCAACGGAAGGAGCCTTCCTGCATGTTGCCGTCGCAGATGCCGATCCAGGTCACGATCTTGTGCAGTTCCTTGGCGTAGGCCACGGCCTCGGCGCTGGAGCGGATGTCGGGCTCGGTCACGATCTCCAAGAGCGGCGTGCCGGCGCGGTTGAGGTCGATGCCGCTCATGCCGTGGTAGTCCTCGTGCAGGGACTTTCCGGCGTCTTCCTCCAGATGGGCCCGCACCAGGCGCACGGTCTTTTTCTCATCGCCCAGATAGAACGACACCTCGCCGCCCTGCACCACCGGGATCTCGAACTGGCTGATCTGGTAGCCCTTGGGCAGGTCGGGGTAGAAGTAGTTCTTGCGCGCGAAGACGCTGCGCCCGGCCACGTGCGAGCCCACCGCCAGCCCGAAGCGGATGGCGCGCTCCACCGCGCCTTTGTTCATCACCGGCAGCGTACCGGGCAGGGCCAGGTCCACCGCGCAGGCCTGGGTGTTCGGCTCGGCGCCAAAGGCGACCGAGGCGCGGCTGAAGATCTTGCTGTGGGTGGAGAGCTGGGCGTGGGTCTCGAAGCCGATCACGACTTCGTAGCCCTGCACCAGCAGGGATTTCGTTACTTGATTCATACGAAGGCCTCCGGTGCGCGGGTGTGCCAGTCGGTGGCGCACTGGAAATGGTGGGCCGCGCCCAGCAGGCGCGCCTCCTGGAAGTGGTTGCCGATCAACTGCAGGCCCACGGGCATGTTGCCGGCACCAAAACCCACCGGCACGCTCATGCCCGGCAGGCCCGAGAGCGACGCGGGCAGCGTGTAGATGTCGGCCAGGTAGGCGGCCACCGGGTCGTCGGTTTTCTCGCCGATCTTCCACGCGACGGTGGGCGCCACCGGCCCGGCGATCAGGTCGCACTGCCGGAACGCGGCCTGGAAGTCCTGCGCGATCAGACGGCGGATCTGCTGCGCCTTGATGTAGTAGGCGTCGTAGTAGCCGTGTGAGAGGACGTAGGTGCCGATCATGATGCGGCGCTGCACTTCCTCACCGAAGCCTTCGCTGCGCGACTTCTTGTACATGTCGAGCAGGTCGGCGTATTCCTGGGCCCGGTGGCCGAACTTGACGCCGTCGAAGCGGCTGAGGTTGGAGCTGGCCTCGGCCGGCGCGATGATGTAGTACGCCGGGATGGCGAGTTCGGTGCGCGGCAGGGAAATGTCCACCAGCGTGGCGCCCAGCTTCTCATATTCGGCCAGGGCGGCACGGATGGGGGCGATCACATCGGCGGCGCAGCCTTCACCGAAGAATTCCTTCGGCAGCCCGATGCGCAAACCTTTGAGCGGCTGGGCAACAGTGGCCGCACCCAGGCCGGCCAGCGGCTGGTCCAGCCCGACGGTGTAGTCCTCGGCAGTATGGTCCAGGCTGGTGGAGTCGCGGTCCAGGTCCGGCCCGGCCATGGCGGACAGCAGCGCGGCACAGTCGCGCGCGCTGCGCGCCATAGGGCCGGCCTGATCCAGGCTGGAGGCGTAGGCCACCATGCCGTAACGCGAACAGCGGCCGTAGGTAGGCTTGATGCCGTTGATGCCGCAGAAGGCCGCCGGCTGGCGGATCGACCCGCCGGTGTCGGTGCCGGTGGCCGCCGGCACCAGGCGTGCGGCCACCGCCACGGCCGACCCGCCCGACGACCCCCCCGGCACACGCGCCGTGTCCCAGGGGTTGTGCGCCGGGCCGTAGGCCGAGTTGTCGTTGCCCGAGCCCATGGCGAATTCGTCGCAGTTGAGCTTGCCCAGCGTCACGGCGCCGGCCGCCGCCAGGCGTGAGACCACGGTGGCATCGAAGGGGCTGCGGTAACCCTGCAGCATCTTGCTGCCGGCCGTGGTGGGGAAGTCCTCGGTGACGAAGATGTCCTTGTGCGCGATGGGCACGCCCAGCAGGGGCGTGCGCTCGCCGCTGTCCAGGCGGGCGTCGGCGGCACGCGCCTGGGCCAGACTGGCGTCCTCGTTGAAGGCCAGGTAGGCGCCCAGCCCCCTGTGCTGCTGCGCGCGCGCCAGCAGGTGCTGCGTGAGCTCGACACTCGACACCTCGCGGGCGGCCAGCTTGGCCGCCAGGTCCGCCACGTCCAGTTGGTGCAGGTCCGCGCTCATTCGATCACCTTCGGCACCAGGAACAAGCCGTCTTCGACGGCCGGGGCGCTGCGCTGGTTGGCCTCGCGGCGGTTCGGTTCGCTCACCACGTCGTCGCGCAGGCGCAGGGCAACGTGGTCGATCACGGCGGTCGGGTGGGCCAGCGGCTCGACACCGGTGGTGTCGACCGCCTTCATCTGCTCGACGATGTCGAAGAAGCCGTTGAGCTGGGCCAGCAGGCGCTCGCCGTGCGCCGCATCCAGCTCCAGCCGGGCCAGGTGGGCAATGCGCCCGATGTCTTGCTGGGTGAGTGACATGGAGATCGTGGGCCGGTCGTGCAACCGGCGGTAAAACTGAAAAAATCCCTGTTACCCACCGAAATGATGCACAGGGCTTGCGTTATTATCCTGTGTTTGATGGCCTGCTTGCCCCGACGCAGAGGCAGCGCCGGGAGAAAAGCTCAGAATATCAATGGTTTACGCCGAACGCCTCCACCCATCGGGCCTGGTCCGCGCACGCGCGCGCCGGCCGGCCGCACAGGACCCACAACATGTTTGAAGCTTTCCGTCGGCATTTCTCGACCGACCTGGCGATCGACCTTGGCACCGCCAACACCCTGATCTACGTCCGCGGCAAGGGCATCGTGCTCGACGAACCCTCGGTGGTGTCGATCCGCCACGAAGGCGGTCCGCAGGGCAAGAAGACCATCCAGGCCGTGGGCCACGAAGCCAAGATGATGCTGGGCAAGGTGCCGGGCAACATCGAGGCGATCCGCCCCATGAAGGACGGCGTGATCGCCGACTTCACCGTCACCGAGCAGATGCTCAAGCAGTTCATCAAGATGGTGCACCCGCGCTCGCTGCTCAAGCCCAGCCCGCGCATCATCATCTGCGTGCCCTGCGGCTCGACCCAGGTCGAGCGCCGCGCCATTCGCGAATCGGCCCTGGGCGCCGGCGCCTCCGACGTCTACCTGATCGAAGAACCCATGGCTGCGGCCATCGGTGCCGGCCTGCCGGTCTCGGACGCCTCGGGCTCCATGGTCGTGGACATCGGCGGCGGCACCACCGAGGTCGGCGTCATCAGCCTGGGCGGCATGGTCTACAAGGGCAGCGTGCGCGTCGGCGGCGACAAGTTCGACGAAGCCATCATCAACTACATCCGCCGCAACTACGGCATGCTGATCGGCGAGCCCACCGCCGAAGCCATCAAGAAGCAGATCGGGTCGGCCTTTCCGGGCTCCGAGGTCAAGGAGATGGAAGTCAAGGGCCGCAACCTGTCCGAAGGCGTGCCACGCAGCTTCACGATCAGCAGCAACGAGGTGCTCGAAGCCCTGACCGATCCGCTCAACCAGATCGTCAGCGCCGTCAAGACGGCCCTGGAGCAGACCCCGCCAGAACTTGGCGCCGACATCGCCGATCGCGGCATGATGCTCACCGGTGGTGGCGCACTGCTGCGCGACCTCGATCGCCTGCTGGCCGAGGAAACCGGCCTGCCGGTGCTGGTGGCCGAGGATCCGCTGTCGTGCGTGGTGCGCGGCTGTGGCCTGGCGCTGGAGCGCATGGACCGCCTCAACGGCAGCATCTTCACCAGCGAATGACGGACTGAGCGCCGCGGCCATGCCCCTGGGCACCGTCGACCACACGCCGCCGCCCTTTTTCAGGCAAGGCGCCTCTGCCCTGTCCAAGCTCATGGTGTTCAGTGCGCTGGCCGCACTGCTCATGGTGCTCGACAGCCGTCTGCAGCTCGCACTGCCCCTGCGTTCGGCCATATCGACGGCCTTGCTGCCGCTGCAATGGCTGGCCCTGCAACCGGTCAAGGGCGTTCAGGCCGTCGGCACCCATTTCCGGGATCTGCAAGCCGCCCAGGCAGATGCGGCGGCCTCACGCCAGGCCCTGCTCCAGCAGGTGCAGCGCTCGGTGCTCGTCGAACACCTCGAGCGCGAGAACCGCGAACTCAGGGACCTGCTCGGGATGCACCAGCGCCTGTCCCTGACCGGCCAGGGAGCGGAGGTGCTGTACGACGTTGCCGACCCCTACTCCCGCCGGGTGATCATCGACCACGGCCAGACCCAGGGCACGGTGCCCGGATCGGCCGTTCTGGACGGCAGCGGCGTGCTGGGGCAGGTGACCCGCGTCTATCCCATGACGGCCGAAGTGACCCTGCTGATCGACCGCGACCAGGCCATTCCGGTGCTCAATACACGCACCGGCCAGCGGGCGCTGGCCTATGGCCTGCCCTCACCCAGCGGCGGTCAGCTGGAGCTGCGCTACCTGGCGGCGAACGCCGACATTGCCGTGGACGATTTGCTCACCACCAGCGGCGTCGATGGCGTCTACCCGGCCGGGCTGCCCGTGGCCCGGGTGGTGCAGGTCTCGCGAGACGACCTGTCGGGCTTCGCCCGCGTGGTGGCCGAACCGCTGGCCCGCATGGACAAGGTGCTGCAGGTGCTGGTCGTGCCCCCGGTCGGCAACGGCGAACCGCTCGCCCGCAAGGAGGCCACCCCATGATCATGCGCCCGGGTCAGCCCCTGCTGCTGCCGGCCAGCCCCTGGTTCATCTGGGCCACCCTGTTCGGCATGCTGCTGCTCAACATGCTGATGAACATGGGCTTCAGCGGCCGCGGCGCCTGGGCCCCGGACCTGCTGGCCCTGGTGCTGGTGTTCTGGAGCGTCCACCAGCCCCTGCGCATCGGCGTGGGTGTGGCCTTCGCCTTCGGCCTGGGCATGGACGCCCACCAGGGGGCGCTGCTGGGCCAGCACGCGCTGGCCTACACGGTGCTGGGCTACCTGGCCATCACCATCCATCGCCGCGTGCTCTGGTTCGATGTGCCTTCGCAGGCGCTGCAGGTGCTGCCGCTGTTTGTCGTGGCCCATGCGCTGCAGTGGCTGGCTCGCCTGGCCGCCGGAGACGGCTGGCCGGGCTGGCCCATGCTGGCGGCCCCCGTGCTGGAGGCCCTGCTGTGGCCGCTGGCCACCATCCTGCTGCTGGCGCCCCAACGACGTGCCCACGATCTGGACGAGAACCGTCCGATCTGACCCGACATGACCGCGCTGCAGCATGTCGAACGCGAGCTGGCCGGCTTCCGGACACGCGTCTGGATCGCGGGGCTGTTCGTGCTGGTGGCTTTCGGCCTGCTGGCCCTGCGCATGGCCCACCTGCAGATCCTGCGTCACGAGGCCCTTCAGGCCCAGGCCGAGAGCAACCGGACGGCGGTGCTGCCCATCGTTCCCCACCGGGGTTTCATCGTCGACCGCCACGGCGTCGTGGTGGCCAGCAACCATTCGGCGCACACCCTGGAGATCACACCCTCCGAAGTGCCCGATCTCGATGCCACCATCGAATCCCTGCGCGAGATCATCGACATCCCACCACGCGACGTCCGCCGCTTCCGCCGCCTGATGGGCGAATCCAAGCGCTTTGATTCGCTGCCGCTGCGCTTCCGCCTGAGCGAGGACGAGGTCGCGCGCTTTGCGGCACAGCGTTACCGTTTTCCCGGTGTCGAGATCCAGGCCCGGCTCCTGCGCCATTACCCGCTGGGCAAGACCGCCAGCCACGTGGTCGGCTACATCGGCCGCATCAACCAGTCCGAGCAACAGGCCATGAGCGACTGGGCCGAAGAAGACCAGGCCAACTACCGCGGCACCGAATACATCGGCAAGCTCGGCATTGAGCAGACCTACGAAGCCCCGCTGCACGGACGAACCGGCTTCGAACGGGTCGAGACATCGGCCGGAGGCCGCGCCGTCCGGACCCTTGCGAAAACACCGCCCACACCGGGCGACACGGTGGAGCTTGCCATCGACATCCGGCTGCAGAAGATGGTCGAGGACCTCTTCGGCCAGCGGCGCGGTGCGCTGGTGGCGATCGACCCCCGGAACGGCGAGGTGCTGGCGTTCGTCAGTATGCCGACCTTCGACCCCAACCTGTTCGTCGAAGGCATCGACGTGGAGAACTGGCGCGCCCTCAACGAATCCATCGACCTGCCCCTGCTCAACCGCGCCCTGCGCGGCACCTACCCCCCTGGCTCGACCTACAAACCCTTCATGGCCCTGGCCGCGCTGCACACCGGCACCCGCAAGGCCGAGACGGTGGTGGACGACCCGGGCTACTGGATGTTCGGCAACCACCGCTTCCGCAGCCACGGAGACACGGCGCTGGGCCCGGTCAACCTGGAGCGCAGCATCGTCAAGTCCAGCAACACCTACTACTACACCCTGGCCAACGAAATGGGGGTGGATGCCATCCACGACTTCATGAAGCCGCTGGGCTTCGGCCAGCTCACCGGCATCGACCTGCGCGGCGAGGTGCGCGGCGTGCTGCCCAGTCAGGCCTGGAAGCGATCGGTCAACCAGCGCCCCCAGGACCAGCGCTGGTATGCCGGCGAAACCATTTCCCTGGGCATCGGCCAAGGCTACAACAGCTTCACGATGCTGCAGCTTGCCCATGCCATGGCGACGCTGGCCAACCAGGGCGTCCGGCACCGGCCCCGCCTGGCCCTGGCCACACGAAAAACCGCCACGGACATCGCCATTCCGCTCCATGCGGACGCCAGTGGCACCGATCTGGGCTACCGCCCGGCGCATATCGATCAGGTCCTGCGGGCCATGGAAAAGGTCACCACCGAGGGCACATCGGCCCAGGTCTTCACCGGGGCGCCCTACCGCAGCGGCGGGAAGACCGGCACCGCGCAGGCCATCACCATCGGCCAGAGCGACCGCTACGACGCGAAGAAACTGGAAGAGCGCCAGCGCGACCACTCCCTCTACGTGGCGTTTGCGCCGGCCGAAAAGCCGAGCGTCGCGCTGGCCGTGGTGGTGGAAAACGCCGGCTTTGGCGCTGCGCACGCGGCCCCGATCGCACGCCGGGTCTTCGATTACCTGCTGCTCGACAGGTACCCGAGCGAAGAGGACATCGCCGCGGTGCGGGCCGGCCAGGCCATGGCCCCCATTGGCGAGCCCCGTATCGCCAGTGAAATCGACGTGCTCGCGGCCCCGTAAAGCACCATGTCGCCCGGCTCAGGGCAGCACGTAGGCGTCCCAGCCGGTCTTGAGTATCAGGGCCGAAACCACCAGCAGGAACATGCCGCGCACGAAGCCCGCGCCGTGGCGCAGCGCCATCCGGGTGCCGAGCACGCTGCCGGCCACGTTGGCCAGGGCCATGGCGACCGCGTAGTGCCACCACACATGCCCCTTCCAGGCGAACAGCAGCAGCGCCGCCAGGTTGGAGGTGGTGTTGAGCAGCTTGGCCGATGCGCTGGCGTTGAGGAAGTCGTACCCCAGCCAGCGCACGAACAGAAAGACGAAGAAGCTGCCCGTGCCCGGACCGAAGAACCCATCGTAGAACCCGATGGTCGCGCCCAGCAGGCCGGCCGCCGCCGTCTCGCGCATGCCCTGAAAACGCGGCGCATGGTGGCGCCCCAGTTCCTTGCGGGCGAACGTGTAGATCAGCACCAGCAGCAGCACCCCGGGCAGCACCCGGCGCAGGAAATCGGGCGAGATCACCGTGACCGTCCAGGCACCGAGCATCGAGCCCGCAAACGCCAGCAGTGCCGCCGGCAGCAGTGCCTTCCAGCGCATCTCCACCCGCCGGGCGTACTGCCAGGTGGCGGCTGCCGTGCCCCAGATCGATGCGCTCTTGTTCACCCCGAACAGCGTGGCCGGGTGCGCCCCGGGAAAGGTGGCGAACAGGGCCGGCACCAGGATCAGGCCGCCGCCACCGACGATCGAATCCACAAAACCCGCCAACCCCGACGCCACAGTGACGATGATCCATTCCATAGGGGGACGATTGTGCCGGCTGGCGGCCGGAAAACCGGCCCATCCATGAAAAAGAGGCCCGCCGGCTCAGCCGGACGGGCCCCTTCCCAGAACAGGTTCTGGTCTTGACGGTGCTCAGCGACCGTAGGCGCTCTCGCCGTGGGCGCTGATGTCCAGGCCCTCGCGCTCCTCTTCCTCGCTCACGCGCAGACCGACGATCATGTCCACGATCTTGTAGGCGATGAAAGCCACGACCGCCGACCACACCATGGTGATCACCACGCCTTCGGCCTGGATGAAGAGCTGGCTGGCGATGGAGAAGTCGTCGCCACCGGTGCCGCCCAGGCCGGGGGCCGCGAACACGCCGGTCAGCAACGCGCCCACGATGCCACCCACGCCGTGCACGCCGAACACGTCGAGCGAGTCGTCCGCGCCCAGCATCTTCTTCAGACCGGTCACGCCCCACAGGCACAGGAAACCGGAGATCAGGCCGATCACGATCGCGCCCATCGGGCCGACGGAGCCACAGGCCGGGGTGATGGCCACCAGACCGGCCACGGCACCGGAGGCCGCACCCAGCATCGACGCCTTGCCCTTGCCCAGCGCCTCGCCCAGGGACCACGCCAGGACTGCGGCGGCCGTGGCCAGCAGCGTGTTGATGAAGGCCAGGGTCGCGCCGCCGTTGGACTCCAGGTTGGAGCCGGCGTTGAAGCCGAACCAGCCCACCCACAGCAGAGAGGCGCCCACCATCGTCAGCGTCAGGCTGTGCGGGGCCATGGCTTCCCTGCCGTAGCCGATGCGCTTGCCCACCATGTAGGCACCCACCAGACCGGCCATGGCCGCGTTGATGTGCACCACGGTGCCGCCGGCGAAGTCCAGCGCACCCTTGTCGAGCAGGTAGCCGCCCTCACCCCAGACCATGTGGGCGATCGGCAGGTAGCTGAAGGTGAACCAGATCACGCTGAACAGCAGCACGGCGGAGAACTTGATGCGCTCGGCGAACGAGCCCACGATCAGCGCGCAGGTGATGCCGGCGAAGGTGGCCTGGAACGCCACGAAGATCAGCTCGGGGATCATCACGCCGTCGGTGAAGGTCGCGGCGAGCGAATCCATGGTGATGCCGGCCAGGAACACCTTGTCGAGGTTGCCGATGATGAGGCCCGCCCCGCCGAACGCCAGGCTGTAGCCGTACACCGCCCACAGCACCGAGATCAGCGAGAACACCACCATCACCTGCATCAGCACCGACAGCATGTTCTTGCTGCGCACCAGGCCACCGTAGAACAGCGCCAGGCCCGGCACCACCATCATGATGACCAGCAGCGTGGACACCATCATCCAGGCCACGTCGCCCTTGTCGACGGTGGGTGCGACTTCGGCCGGCGCCGCTTCAGCGGCCGCCGCAGGGGCTTCTGCCGACGCCGCGACGGCTTCGGTGGTCACGGGGGACTCGGCGGTCTGCGCCAGGGCGGCGTGACCACCCAGGGCGAGACCCAGTCCCAGGAACAGGCTCAATAGAAACTTTTTCATGATCGTGCTCTTTCTTGGAATGGGGAGGAAGTCACAGGGCTTCTTTACCGGTTTCACCGGTGCGGATGCGAACCACCTGCTCCAGAGGGAAAACGAAGATCTTGCCGTCGCCGATCTTGCCGGTGCGCGCGGCGCCTTCGATGGCCTCGATCACGCGCTCGACCAGATCGTCGGCCACGGCCGCCTCGATCTTGACCTTGGGCAGGAAGTCGACCACGTACTCCGCGCCGCGGTACAGCTCGGTGTGGCCTTTCTGGCGTCCGAAGCCCTTGACCTCGGTGACGGTGATGCCTTGCACGCCCATGACGGACAGTGCCTCGCGCACCTCGTCGAGCTTGAAGGGCTTGATGATGGCGGTGACCATTTTCATGTCGGGGTTCCTTTCGAAGAGGGTTAGCGAAAACCATCTAGCACAGACCGTGCCAGTCATGCGGTCGAGGTGGGCCTGCAAGCGCCTTTCACGCCCGCCGCCAAAAAAGGCCACAATATCGTACGTATCATTTCCAGAAACCCCAAGGAACCCATGCCCTTGCTCGACCGGCTCAGCGACTTCGTGCACCGCACGCGTGTCCGGGCCTCCCCCAGCGCCCGGGAGGCGGTCCGCCTGCTGCGCTCGCCCACCGCCCTGATGCAGCTCACCGATGGCGAGGCCCTCACCGTGGTCGGTTTCATGGAACCCGAGGTCTATCCCAAGGGCACCACCATCATCCGCCAGGGCGACGAACACCGCAACGACTTCATGGTGCTGGTACTCGAAGGAGAGGTCACGGTCGAATCGGTCACGGTGAGCCGCACCGAGCCCCTGACCCTCAACGTGATCGGTCCCGGGGGACTGATCGGCGAGATGTCGCTGCTCGACGGAGCGGCGCGTTCGGCCTCCTGCACCGCCAGCACCGACGTGCATGGGGCCATCCTCACCCGCAGGGCCCTGCAGGCCCTGATCCGCCAGCACCCCCCCACGGCCGCCAAGCTCCTGATCGCCGTGACCCAGCGCCTGACCGAACGGATGCGCGAAAACAGCGACAAGCTGCGTCTCTACAGCCAGTTGGTGCTGACGATGCAACAGGAAATCGAACAGCTGCAGGCCAGCTTGCGCCAACGCTGAGCGCCTCGGGCAATAATGTCACCGACCGGTCCGCGTGCTGTCACCGCGCGGACCGGGGCCGTCGGGGGTTCGCACCCAGAATGCACCATAAATGTGCATGACCGACGTATCCAGCAGGGAGGAAAAGCCATGAGTTTGTCTTTGGTGCACAGCCGCACCCTGGTCGGACTGGATGCACACCCGGTGTGCGTCGAGGTCCATCTGGCCAATGGCCTGCCCAGCTTTACGCTGGTGGGCCTGGCCGACACGGAGGTCAAGGAGGCGCGCGAACGGGTGCGCTCGGCCATACAGAACGCCGGGCTGGAATTCCCTGGCAACAAGCGCATCACCGTCAACCTGGCCCCGGCGGATCTGCCCAAGGACTCCGGCCGCCTCGACCTGCCCATCGCGCTCGGCATCCTGGCGGCCAGCGGGCTGGTCGATGCCGATTGCCTGCGCGGCCATGAATTTGCCGGCGAACTGTCTCTGGGCGGCGAGTTGCGTCCGGTGCGCGGCGCCCTCGCCATGGGGCTGGCCGTCCAGGCCCAGGCCCCGGGCACCTCGCTGGTGCTGCCGCCGGGCAGCGCCGAAGAAGCCGCTTTGGTGCCCGGCACCGAGATCTACCGCGCCCGGCACCTCTCGGACGTGGTGCGCCGGTTCGCCAGCGCCAGTGGCCAGGCCCTGCTTGGCGACCCGACTGAAACCGACGCCGACGGCTGGGCGCGCGTCGAAACACGTCTGCCGCTGCCCGGCAACAGCGGCCCCGACATGGGCGACGTCAAGGGCCAGGCGGCGGCCCGCCGGGCGCTGGAAATCGCCGCCGCCGGGGGGCACAGCGTCCTCATGATCGGCCCGCCCGGATCGGGCAAGTCCATGCTGGCCCAGCGGTTTGCCGGTCTGCTGCCGCCCATGAGCCACCAGGAGGCCCTGGAAGCGGCCGCCGTCGCGTCCCTCGCGGGCCGGTTCCGGCTGACCCACTGGGGGCAGCGCCCGACCAGCGCCCCGCACCACTCGGCCAGCGCCGTGGCCCTGGTCGGCGGGGGTTCGCCGCCCCGCCCGGGCGAGATCTCCCTGGCCCACCACGGGGTGCTGTTCCTCGACGAGATCGCCGAATTTCCCCGATCGGCCCTGGAAGCGCTGCGCGAACCCCTGGAGACGGGCCAGATACGGATTTCCCGCGCCGCCCGCCAGACCGAGTTCCCGGCTCGCTTTCAGCTGATCGCGGCCATGAACCCCTGCCCCTGCGGCTACCTGGGCGCCAGCCACAAGACCTGCCGCTGCACCCCGGACCAGGTCCTGCGCTATCAGGGCAAACTCAGCGGCCCCCTGCTCGACCGCATCGACCTCCATGTCGAGGTGCCCGCCCTGCCGCCCGACGCCCTGCTCGCCCACCAGCCCGGCGAGAGCAGCGCCACCATGCGCGGCCGCGTCACGGCCGCGCGCGAGCGGGCACAGCGCCGCCAGGGGCACGCCAACCAGACGCTGCAGGGACAGGCGCTGGAACAGCACGCCACGCTGGAAGCGGCGGCCCGGCAGTTCCTGCAAACCGCTGCGGCCCGCCTGGGCTGGTCGGGCCGCGCCACCCACCGCGCCCTGCGTGTGGCACGCACCATCGCGGACCTGGCCGGTTCAGACGCGGTGCAGACGCCCCACCTGGCCGAGGCCATGCAATACCGGCGCGGCCTGGCCACACCATCCTGACGGGGGCCGTGCCCGCATGGCCCGCCTCAACGCCCGGCGGCGTTGCCGCCCCGGCCCGTCCCCGCGCTGGCGGCCGAACCGCCGGACGACGAGCGCCCCCCTCTTCCGGTGGCACGTGAGCCGTAGGCGTCCTGACCGGCCGGGAACGGCGGCCGCCGCCCCACCGTGCCTTCCAGCAGGATCAGTTCGCTGTCGAAGTGGTTGATCACCGGCGCCGGCCGCATCAAGGGGCCGCTGAAGTCGGCCGTGATGTAGAAGGGGCTGTCGTGGTAGCTGGTCTCGACCCGCTGCCCCTGGCTGGGATCGGCCGTGGGCAGCACATCGGCCACGCCATAGCACAGGCAGAAATAGAGTTGCGCGTCCCCGGCCTCCAGGTAGAGGCCCGTGCCCCGGATGCCGATGGTCGCGAGCGAGGTCTCGATGCGCTTCTCGCCGGAACCGAACACCCCCAACAGCTTGCCGGCCAGAACGCGCACGATCCCGGCGCTGTCGAGCTCCTGATGCACCACCATGGTGTTCTCGCGAAGCAGATAGGCATCGCGCCCGATGACGTAAACCGCCTCGGCCCCCGGACCGGTCGAGATCGTGTCGCCCACCAGGATCACGCGGCCTTCCTGTGCCAGCGCGCCGTTGACCCGCACCTCGCCCTTGATGCGGCGCAGGCCCGGCGGCAAGGGCTGGCTGCCGGCGGCCAGCGCACGCGCCATCCACACCGTCAGCGTCCCTGCCGCCATCGCCTGCAACAGTTGCCTCCGGTGCTCCATGGCAGTGCTCCTTGCGCGGGTCTGGCTAGAGGTTCGGCGCCAGCATACGCCTGAGCAGCGATTCGTCAAGCCCCCTGCGCGTCGCCATGTCCTGCACCTGGTCCTCGGCGATCTTGCCGACGTTGAAGTAGCAGCTCTGAGGGTGGGCGATGTAGAACCCGCTCACGCTGGCCGCCGGGGTCATGGCCAGGCTCTCGGTCAGGCCCATGCCGATCTCGTCGCAGCGCAGCAACTCGAACATCTCGCGCTTGACCGTATGGTCCGGGCAGGCCGGGTAGCCCGGTGCGGGTCGGATGCCGCGGTACTTCTCGGCGATCAGTTCCTCGTTGCTCAGCGCCTCGTCGCCCGCATAGCCCCACAGGTCGGTGCGCACGCGCTGGTGCAGGGCCTCGGCAAAGGCCTCGGCCAGCCGGTCGGCCAGGGCCTTGAGCATGATGGCGCTGTAGTCGTCGTGGTCGTCGAGGAAGATCTTCTCGCGCGCCTCGACCCCGATGCCGGCGGTCACGGCAAACAGGCCGATCCAGTCTTCCACGCCGCTGGTACGGGGCGCGATGAAGTCGGCCAGGCAGCGGCTCGGGCGCATCACGGGCCGGCCGTCGGGCCCGGCAATCTCGTGCTTCTCGGCCTGCTGCCGCAGGCCATGCCAGGTCATGGCCACCTGGGTCCGCGTGGCATCGGTGTAGATCTCGATATCGTCGTCGCCGACCGTGTTGGCCGGATGAAAGGCCAGCACCGCGTTGGCCGTGAGCCAGCGGCCCTCGACCAGCCGCCGCAGCATGCGCTGGCCGTCGGCAAACACCCGACGCGCCTCGGTGCCCACCAGCTCGTCGTCCAGGATCGCCGGATAAGGTCCGGCCAGATCCCAGGTCTGGAAGAACGGCCCCCAGTCGATGTACTTCGCCAGTTCGGCCAGGTCAAAGTTGCGGAACACGCGCCGGCCCGTGAAGCTCGGCGGCGTGGGCACGTACGCATCCCAGTCGATGGGGGTCTTGTTGGCGCGCGCCTTGGCCAGCGGCCACAGCGGGGTCTGCTTCTTGTTGGCATGCTGCTGGCGCACCTTCTCGTAGTCGGCCTGCAGTTCCGCCAGGTACTGTGCCGCCTGTTCGCCCAGCAGCCCCTGGGCCACGCCCACGCTGCGCGAGGCGTCGGGCACATAGACCACCGGACCCTCGTAGTGGGGCGCGATCTTGACCGCCGTGTGCACGCGGCTGGTGGTGGCGCCACCGATCAGCAGCGGCACCCGGCGCTCACGGAAGTGCGGGTCCTTCTGCATCTCGGCGGCCACGTACTGCATCTCTTCCAGGCTGGGCGTGATCAGGCCGGACAGGCCCACGATGTCGGCCCCCACCTCCTTGGCCTTGGCCAGGATCTCGTGGCAGGGCACCATCACGCCCATGTTGACCACGTCGAAGTTGTTGCACTGAAGCACCACCGTGACGATGTTCTTGCCGATGTCGTGCACGTCGCCCTTGACGGTGGCGATCACGATCTTGCCCTTGGACTTCACGTCGTCGCCGGCGGCCAGCATCTGCCGCTTCTCTTCCTCAATGTAGGGCACCAGGTGGGCCACGGCCTGCTTCATCACGCGCGCGCTCTTGACCACCTGCGGCAGGAACATCTTGCCCTGGCCGAACAGGTCGCCGACCACGTTCATGCCATCCATCAGCGGCCCTTCGATCACGTGCAGCGGGCGCCCACCGTCGGCCCGGATCGCCTGCCACATGGCCTCGGTGTCCTCGGCGATGAACTCGTTCTGCCCATGCACCAGCGCGTGGATCAGGCGCTCGCGCAGCGGCAGGGCGCGCCAGGCGTACTTGGCGCTGTCGTCCTTGGCCGCACCCTTGACGCTCTCGGCGATCTCCAGCAGGCGTTCGGTCGCGTCCGGGCGGCGGTTGAGCACCACGTCCTCCACGCGCTCGCGCAGTTCGGGGTCGAGGTCGTCGTAGACACCGATCATGCCGGCGTTGACGATGCCCATGTCCATGCCGGCCTGGATGGCGTGGTACAGGAACACGGTGTGGATGGCCTCGCGCACCGGCTCGTTGCCGCGGAAGCTGAAGCTCACGTTGCTCACCCCGCCCGAGACCTTGGCCCCCGGCAGGTGCCGTTTGATCCAGCGCGTGGCCTCGATGAAATCGACCGCGTAGTTGTCGTGCTCCTCGATGCCGGTGGCGATCGCGAAGATGTTCGGGTCGAAGATGATGTCCTCGGGCGGGAAGCCGACCTCGTCGACCAGGATGCGGTACGCGCGCTCGCAGATCCCGATCTTGCGCTCGAAGGTGTCGGCCTGGCCCTGTTCGTCGAAGGCCATGACCACCGTGGCCGCGCCGTAGCGCTTGATCAGCCGGGCCTGGCGCTTGAACGCCTCGACGCCCTCCTTCATGCTGATCGAGTTGACGATGCCCTTGCCCTGGATGCAGCGCAGGCCCGCCTCGATCACGCTCCACTTGGACGAGTCGATCATCACCGGCACGCGCGCGATGTCGGGCTCGCTGGCCATGAGGTTGAGGAAGCGCACCATGGCGGCCTGGCTGTCGAGCATGGCCTCGTCCATGTTCACGTCGACGATCTGCGCGCCGTTTTCCACCTGCTGGCGCGCCACGGCCAGGGCCTGCTCGTAGTCGCCATTGAGCACCATGCGCGCGAACGCCTTGGAACCGGTGACGTTGGTGCGCTCGCCGATGTTGACGAACAGGCTGCCCTCGCCTATGGCCAGCGGCTCCAGGCCGGACAGCAGCATGGGAGGAACGGAGGGAGTGGGGGGATTCGGAGACACGGGACTCACCTGCAAGGACTTCATCAGGTGAGCGCGGTTGAGGGAAAGTGTCCAAGCCTGACGGTGCAGAACTGGCCCGAGGCCGGTCCGCGCCGCTGCAGCGCTCCTTGGAATGGGCGTATTTTAGCGGGCCGCCGACAGGAAGGCTTCCAGCAGGGGCTGGCAGTCCAACATCTCCTCGCCGCCCAGGTGGTGGAATTCGGGGTGCCACTGCACACCAAAGACAAAGCTGCGCCCGGCCCAGCGGATGGCCTCGATCACGCCGTCGGGCGCCGTGGCCTCGACCACCACGTCCTTGCCCAGCCGGTTCACCGCCTGGTGGTGGATCGACGCCACCCGCCCGCTGTGTGCGCCACCGAACCACTGCGCCATCTTGCCACCGGGGGTGAACACCACCTCATGCACGTTGCGGTCGTATTCGGTGGTTTCATGGCCCACCGCCTCCGGGCACTGGGTGGGCAGGTCCTGGTACAGGCTGCCGCCCAGGGCCACGTTGATCAGCTGCATGCCCCGGCAGATGCCCAGGATGGGCTTGCCCGCCTCCATGAACTCGTGCACCAGTTCCATCTCGTAGGCGTCGCGCACCGGGTCGCCGCCCCATTCCGGCTTGAGCGGCTCCTCGCCGTAGGCCTTGGGGCTGACGTCGGCGCCGCCCTGCAGGATCAGGCCGTCGAGGTACTGGGCGTAGTCGCGGATGCGGATGTTGCTGCGCAGCAGCGCGCCGTCCTGCAGCACCGAAGGCACCATCAGCACCAGCGTGTCGCGCGACGCGGCCCACTGGGCCACCGACTGCTCCAGCACCTGCAGCGTCTTGGCTTTCAGCCCCACGCCACCGGTTTCCGGGTGGAAGATGCGGGCCGACAGGCCGATGTGCACGGGACGACGGCTCATGGTCTTGCCTGGTGGTTTAAGAAGGGAAAAGGCCGGTGCGCGGCCCACGCCCTTCGGATCACACGTTGAACAGGAAGTTCATCACGTCGCCGTCCTTGACGACGTACTCCTTGCCTTCGGCGCGCATCTTGCCGGCGTCCTTGGCGCCTTGTTCGCCTTTGTACGCGATGAAGTCGTCGAAGGCAATGGTCTGCGCGCGGATGAAGCCACGCTCGAAGTCGCCGTGGATCACGCCGGCGGCCTGGGGCGCGGTGTCGCCGATGTGGATGGTCCAGGCCCGCACCTCCTTCACGCCGGCGGTGAAGTAGGTCTGCAGGCCCAGCAGCTTGAAGCCGGCGCGTATCAAGCGGTTCAGGCCGGGCTCGTCCTGGCCCATCTCCTGCAGGAACACCAGGCGGTCTTCGTCGCTCATCTCGCTCAGTTCGGCCTCGATCTTGGCGCAGATGGCCACGACCGGGGCATTCTGGCCGGCAGCGTATTCCTTCAGGCGGTCCAGCAACGGGTTGTTCTCGAACCCGTCCTCGCTCACGTTGCCCACGAACATGGCGGGCTTGGCCGTGATCAGGCACAGCGGCCTGAGCAGCGCGCGTTCCTGCTCGCTCAGGTCCAGCGTGCGCGCCGGCTTGCCCTGGTCGAGCACCGCCTGCACCTTGGTCAACACCTGCACCAGCTGCGCGGCCTCCTTGTCGTTGCCGCTGCGGGCCGCCTTGTTGTAGCGGTGCAGGCTCTTTTCCACGGTACCCAGGTCGGCCAGGCACAGTTCGGTCTGGATCACCTCGATGTCGGCGATCGGGTCGACCTTGCCGGCCACGTGGATCACGTTGTCGTCCTCGAAGCAGCGCACCACGTTGACGATGGCGTCGGTCTCGCGGATGTGGGCCAGGAACTGGTTGCCCAGGCCCTCGCCCTGGCTGGCACCCGCCACCAGGCCGGCGATGTCCACGAACTCCACGATGGCCGGCACGATGCGCTCGGGGTGGATGATGTCGGCCAGTTGCTGCAGGCGCGGGTCGGGCACCTCCACCACACCCACATTGGGCTCGATGGTGCAGAAGGGGTAGTTCTCGGCCGCAATGCCCGCCTTGGTCAGGGCGTTGAACAGGGTGGATTTGCCGACGTTGGGCAGGCCGACGATGCCGCACTTCAAACTCATGAATTTCCTTTGGAATCAACCCCCTCTGCACCATCGAGCCCAGTGTGGGCGTGGTGGAGATGCCCGAGAAACACAAGCCGCCATGTGGCCACGATTCCGGGAATTTCGTCCTCGTTTTGCCTAGGGGAAACTGGTGCCGATTGTACCGATCACTGAATCTTTGCTGCTCAAAAGCTCTGCACGCGACGGACGCATCCTGCCTGACCGGGGTTCTGCATGCGCATCAGTGCTCGCAAGCGCACGTTCATGGCGGCAATGAGCATTCGGGGCCAGCAATTCCGCGTGGAGTTGGGCTACTGGCCTTTGCTCCGCGCTGAGGATGCACAGGCCAAGGCTTTGAAAGTGTTGCGTCAGTGCCTGAATGGTGGAGCCCCAAGCTGACATGTCCCGCCCTCGCTGTCGAAGTTGCCTGAAGCCCGTGACGCTTATTGCTTATTGCTCGGTAAAGAGGCTCAAGCCGCCCAGCGAGAGGCGTTACGCCTCGTTCCTGCGCACTCAATTCCGCGACTGGCTGGACGGATCAGCGGCAGAACCTCAATGAAAAGCTTTTGCGGGCCATTGCAGAAATCTCCTAGCCTAGAGAATCACCGTTGCGGCTCTTTCAGATCAACACCCAATTCGCCTAAGGCTTCTAAAACCTGCTTGAAAGTCGCTTGAACCTCCAGCTTGGTTGCATCAAATTGCCCCCCAGACACACCAACCCGTCGATCCAGCATCGCATAACAATTCTCATTTCCATCCAGCACACCCATTGATGTCAAATGGATCACCCCAGTAACAAACCCCTTATCTCTATCAGCCCGAATTAATTGAGTATCAGCCCAAAAATTAGAATACGGGATGACTATCGACTTATAGCCACCAAAGGTTTTCTTAACGTTGTTGAGCCTAACCTGATCATGAAGAAACTCGCATTTATTACGAGGGTGCCACATTCCACCCAAGGCAGGATCCTCAGAGCCATCATACTTGACAGCCCTCAAAACCGACACCGGATCGGATTTTAACTGCATCGGTTGTGCCTCAGCCTTATCAGGCAATGATGCCGCACCAGCGCACAATTCTTCAATTTCAACTTTTTGATATCCAGACTTTGCCAAATCAATACGATCCTGAATTGAACACTGAGCAAAGACATTGGACACAACAAGGAATAAAAAAAATCCCCAAATGACAACACCCAAGCCAAGCATCCGTCTCAACGATTTCATATTACACCAGTGTTTTTGTTTGCGAAAATTTAAATGCCGCCTGACATGACATCAAGAACGCAGCCCTTCAGAAAGTCTCAAAGAAGGCTAGCCACCCACACACCGCAAATCTCCAAATAACAGCAAAAACTTTGCGCAATCGACCCGAGGCCCCCCAAGATAAATTAATCATTGACCGGGAATCAGGAAGGATCAAAATAAAAACACCCCCTGCCAGACCAATCATCTCATTAATAACAATTCAATTCTCTTGCTTAACAGACAAAGAAATCAACTCAGCAAGAATGGATTTATACTCCTCCCGATACTTCTTGGCATCAGAACCAAACCTCTGCACATCTCCGTTGTATCTCCACACATCAACTCGCAAAACCTGACAGTTTTCAGTATTAAATCCACTATTCAGACTGATTGAAAGCAATATCTCTTGCGCGCCTTCATTAATCCGATAAACCACATGTGAATTTAATTTCTCATACGGAACAAACCCCTCCTTTCTAAACAAAACCCCTCCATCACGAAAAAAGCACCTCTTTTTCTCGTAATCACCACTATTCCCCCCAACGATTGAACCCTTTGAAAGCAATTGGATTCGATCAGCACCAGACAAAACAAGACCATGGGTGGTTGATTTTTTAGCATCTCCGATGCCAGATGCGGCACACAGTCTCTCGACCTCATTCCTCTCATAACCCGCCTTTAAAAGATCAATGCGCTGCTCTATTGTGCACTGCGCATTAACCACAGACGGAGTCAAGGCAATCAAAACCAAGAGACTTCTAATTGATTTCATGAGATTCACCAAATCACAGGATGCCATTCAAAACCAACCATCAAAAGCGCCTGAACAATCGTGCTGAGCTTTGAACAGGTGAAGAAAAACGCCAGTCTTATAGTGATGACCTCATGCTATCTTAGTCAAGCGTTGCACTCAACTTTTTCTCCTGTTTTTGCCACGTCAGACTCGTGGAGCCTCAGAAGAGCTAGAGGCGGAAGGAAGTCTCAGAAAGTCCAGCCTGCGGGGTAGTTCTCGGCCGCAATGCCCGCCTTGGTCAGGGCGTTGAACAGGGTGGATTTGCCGACGTTGGGCAGGCCGACGATGCCGCACTTGCGACTCATGAAATGTCCCTTGGAATCACCCCCCGGCACACCACCACAACCCACCGGCTGTCGTTCCGGCGGTTATGGACCGCCTGGAGGAAGCCGGCCACAGGCCTCAGAGATTCCAGTTGAGGTTGTTGCAGGCCTCGCACTCGTCCCTAACCCAGCCCAGCCTGACCAGCAGGGCGTGCACCTTGCAGCCTACGCAGAAGCCCAGCACGGTCTCCATCCACATGAACCCCAGGCAGACCCACACCAGCACCAGAGGGATCCACTTCGGCATGTAGTTGTAGGTGGTGGGTAGCAGTTCCCCCCCGGCCAGCGCGTTGACCCAGCCGGCAAACACCTCGGGATTGAAAAAGACCAGGCAGACGGAAATGAAGCTGGCCCCGATGCCCCAGGCAAACCGCTTGGGCGTCAGGGGTTTCCAGACCGGTGCCTGCGCCTTGGCCAGAAGGCTGCTGAGCCAGATGGTGGGCGACAGTCGACTGCTCCAGACGAACATCCCCGCCAGCATCTCGAATAGGGCGTAGCCAAGAACTGCCGTCTGGACGGTGTAGTCGTAAGTACGTCGGATTGCTTCCACATGGTAGAGGATGTGGCCGTCGAAATCGGTGTCATAGGTGTCCTTGACCATGCCGCCGGTCACCACCCAGTGCGATCCGTAAACCACGTCGTAAAGCGTGAACGCCATGAATACCGGGATCACCAGCATCATCCCGGCACGGATGCGCACTGCGATGTCGTTGATGTAGGGTGTGTCGTCGGAAGGATCACGAAACCACAGCCTGCGAAACACGTCGGCAAGCGAGTGCAGCCATTTATTTGCATTCATGGGCGTTCTTCAATGGACGGGATTTGTCTCCCCGTTGCCCGGCACTGGCGCCTCTGTTTGAAAGGCACTCGCACGGCATGCACGGGCGGCGTGGGCACCGAATATATCAGTGCTTGATTGAATAAGCAAATAACCAGTTGGTCATTGCGGTAACCTATGGCCGGACCGGCAAAACCCGGCCGATGCAACAACACCCGACTGGGCCCAGCGGGTGTCGCCGTTCAGATACCGGGCCAGAGAACCAGACCAACCATGGCACGCCCCTCAAACGACGAAGCGCCCGCCCCCCCGCTGGTGGTGGGTGCGGTTCTGCTTGCCGCCGGCGCGGGCTCACGGATGGGCCATCGACCGAAATCCCTGCTGCAACTGAACGGGGTTCCACTCATCCGCCATCAGTTCACCGCGCTGTCGCTGGCGGGCGTGGTAAAAGTGGTGGTGGTGCTGGGCCACCATGCCGAACGGATCAAGCCCCTCGTCCAGAACCTAGCGGCCACCGTGGTATGCAACCCCGACCCCGCCTCCGACCAGGTGGCATCGCAGCGTCTGGGCCTCAATGCCTTGCCCGAACCGCTGGACGCGGTCCTGGTCGCCCTGGCCGACCAGCCGCTCATCGACGCGCAGGACATCCACGCCCTGATCGATGCCTACAGGAAACGTCCCGAGGGCACCCAGGTGGTCGTTCCCACCGTCGGTGACCTGCCGGGCAACCCGGTGATGTTCAGCCACCGCGTGAAGACAGACATACTGGCCGGCGGGGCGAACCAGGGTTGCAAGCAATGGCAGGCGACCCATTCCGACGCCGTTTACCGCTGGGAGACGGACAACCCCCATTACCGCATCGATGTGGACACCCCCGAAGACATCGAGACCCTGGCCCGACAGAACGGGTTGGACCTGCGCTGGCCCGAATGACTGTTGGGTCTGCGGCGCAGCACTCTTCCCGCTTCAGTCCTGCCACGCCCCCCACACGCCGGTGCCCTGCATGCCCTCGCGCAGCATCTGCCCTGCACCGGCGCGCACGATGGCGTTCATGCCGAACGTGATGGCCCCCATCAGGCGCCGGTCCTGGCGGTAGGTGTTGAGCAGCACGCTCACGTCGGTGGTGGCGTGTGCGGTCGCCGGGTCCACATCGGGAACCGAGCAGCGCGAACAGGGCTTGACCAGTTGCAGCTCCACCCCGGGGGCGTCGGGCTCGCTGTCGGCGTGCAGGCGCAGGTGGGCCAGGCGGTCCTCGTCGTGGGCCTCCAGCCCCCCGAGCACGATGTTGGGCCGGAAGCGCTCCACGCCCACCGGCGCCTGGCCCAGCACGGCGCGGCGCTCGTTGAAGTCGGCCAGCGAGGCCGCTGAAAGCACCAGCAGGGGATAGCCGTCGCTGAACTGGTTCAGGGCCTCGGCCCCGCCCGTCCATTGCAGCGGCGACAGGCGGCGCACTTGCGGGTCGAAACGCACCAGCCGCAAGCGCTGCATGCCCGCAGGAGCCTCCGGCCCCAGGAAGTCGCTGAACCACTGGGCGGCCAGGTCACCCATGTCGTAGGCGTCAAGTTCGTCGTCCCACACCCGCACGCGCCGGGGGGCTTCGGCCGCGTCCAGCAACAGATGCAGGGTCAGCATGCCCGGGGCATGCAGCTCCAGCTGACCGAGCCGCAGGCGCGGCCGGATCAGGGCCATGCGAGGCAGTTCGCGCTGCGAGACGAACTCGCCGCGCTCGTCCACCACCATCCAGGTCCGGTCCCACTCCAGTCCGGTCTCCAGCAGTTCGATGCTCGACAGACGCAGCCCGGCGCAGGACTTGACCGGGTAGGTCCAGAGCTGCTCGATGTGCAGCGGCAAGGGGGTATCGACGTTCATGCGCAAAACTCTCGTCGGTCCGGCAGGGCGTGCCGCCAAGCCAAGCGCACATTGTGCCTTGCTTCTAAAATCGTGCGATGAGCAAGAAGTTCGACGTGGCCATCCTCGGCGGTGGCGTGGTGGGTCACACCCTGGCGCTGTTGCTGGCCCGCGAACGCTTGCGCGTGGCCCTCGTCACCCGTGCACAGGCGCATGACCCGGCCGCCCCCCCCGACATCCGGGCCTACGCGCTCAACGCCGCCTCGCGCGACCTGCTCGACGGCCTGCGCGTGTGGCCCGACCAACCCGGCACGGTCACCCCGGTGCACCACATGTGGGTGAGCGAACCCGCCGCCACCGACCCCGCCGCGCTGCGCTTCGATGCCGCTGCCAGCAACACGCCCGCGCTGTCCTGGATCGTGGACGTCCCGGCCCTCGAACGCACCCTGGCCCAGGCCGTCGGGTTCCAGGGCGGCATCGAGGTGCGGCACGAGGCCCCGCCGGCCAAGCTCACCGTGGTGTGCGAAGGCAAGCGCAGCCGCAGCCGCGAGGCCCACGGCTTCGAATTCGACGTCAGGCCCTACCCCCAGACCGCCGTGGCCGCGCGCCTGCGTTGCGAGCGCCCCCACGGCGCCGTGGCCCGCCAGTGGTTCCTGGGCGGCGACATCCTGGCCCTGCTGCCACTCGACGGCGAAGCCGGCCACACGGTCGCACTGGTCTGGTCGGTTCCGCACGAGCGCGCCCAGGCCCTGCTGGCCCTGCCAGCGGCCGCGTTCGCCGCTGCGGTGCAGGCCGCCTGCGACAGCGCGCTCGGCGCCATGCAGACCGAAGGCCAGCCCGCCGGCTGGCCACTGGAACTCTCCAGGGCCCGGCACTGGGTCCAGCCCGGCGTGGCCCTGGCCGGTGACGCCGCCCACGCCATGCACCCGCTGGCCGGCCAGGGCCTCAACGTGGGCCTGGGCGACGCCGCCGAGCTCGCCCGGGTGCTGCGCGAACGCGAATACTGGCGCGACCTGGGCGACATTCGGCTGCTGCGCCGCTACGAACGCGCCCGCCAAGCCGACTTCCAGGCCATGGCCCTGGTCACCGACGGCCTGTTCGGCCTGTTCGGCCACAGCGACACCCGCCTGCAGGCCCTGCGCCGCTGGGGACTGCGCAACTTCGACCGGTTCACACCGCTCAAGAACTGGGCCGCCCGCCGTGCCATGGGACCGGCGCTCCATCCCTGAGGCCACCGCCCCCCGGAACCCTGCCCCAGATCCCGACTCCCATTCCATTCCATGCCCCGCCACCTTCAGGAATCCACAATGCCCTCCTTTACCCGCCTGACCCGAACCCTGCTGCTGACTCTTGCCTTGGGCAGCGGTTTCGCGGCCGTGGCCCAGGAAGCCGCCATCCGCAAGAACCTGTCCGACCGCCTGCCCAACCTGCCCCGGATCGAAGAGGTCAGCAAGACCCCCATGAACGGCCTGTACGAGGTGCGCGTCAACGAGAGCGACATCTTCTACACCGACGCCCAGGGCAACTTCCTGATCCAGGGCGTGCTCATCGACACCCGCGCCCGCGTCAACCTCACCGAACAGCGCATCGACAAGCTCACGGCCATCACCTACGACCAGCTCCCGCTCAAGGACGCCTTTGCCATCGTCCGCGGCAACGGCAAGCGGCAGATGGCCGTCTTCGCCGACCCGAACTGCGGCTTCTGCAAGCGCTTCGAGCGCGACCTGGGCAAGCTCGACAACATCACCATCCACCTCTTCCTCTACCCCATCCTGAGCCAGGATTCGACCGACAAGGCCGGCAACATCTGGTGCGCCAAGGACAAGGTCAAGGCCTGGGAAGACTGGATGCTGCGCAACGTGACCCCGCCCGCGGCCAGCTGCGACACCTCGGCCCTGGAACGCAACGTCGCGTTCGGCCAGAAGAACCGCATCAGCGGCACCCCCACCTCCTTCTTCACCGACGGTACGCGCGTGCCGGGCGCCGTCGGTCTGGACAAGATCGAACAGGCGCTCAAGGCCAGCAGCCGGTAAGCCAGCGCCCGGCCGCGCCGCCAGAGCCATGACCACCCCAGCCATCCGCTACCGGGTCGAGGTGCTCGACCCGCACGCCCACCTCTACGCCGTCACGCTCCAGATCGACCGCCCCGCCGCCCGCCAGCGCCTGAGCCTGCCGGTGTGGATCCCGGGCAGCTACCTGGTGCGCGAGTTCGCCCAGCACCTGCAGCAACCCGTCGCGCATCGCAACGGACGCGCACTGCCCCTGCGCCAGATCGACAAGAACACCTGGGAAGCCGTCGGCCCGCCCGGGCAGGCCCGTGGGCCGCTGGAACTCCGCTACGAGGTCTACGCCTTCGACGCCTCGGTGCGCACCGCCTGGCTCGACACCACGCGCGGCTTCTTCAACCCCACCAGCCTGTGCCTGCGCGTCCATGGGCGCGAACAGGAGCCGCACGGCATTGAGATCGCCGAGCCCCGGCACGCGCGCGGCTGGCAGCTGGCCACGGGCCTGAGCCCGGTCCAGGTCCGGCGCAACGGCTTCGGCCGCTACACGGCCGCCGACTACGACGAGCTGGCCGACTGCCCCGTGGAAATGGGCCCGTTCTGGAGCGGCCGCTTCACCGTGCGCGGTGTGCCGCACCGCTTCGTCGTCGGCGGGGCCGGCCCCGGCTTCGACGGCGAGCGGCTGCTGCGCGACACCCGGCGCATCTGCGAAGCCCAGATCGCGTTCTGGCACGGCCCCAAGGGCAAGCCTCCCTTCGATCGCTACCTGTTCCTGCTGCACGCCAGCCAGGACGGCTACGGCGGTCTGGAACACCGCAACTCCACCGCACTCATCTGCCAGCGCGCCGATCTGCCCCTGCTGCCCACCACACCGCCGTCGCCCGACGCCCCGTCCCCGCCGCTGCAAGCCAGCGACGGCTACACCACGCTGCTCGGGCTCATCAGCCACGAGTACTTCCACACCTGGAACGTCAAGCGCCTGCGCCCGCGCGAATTCACCCGCTACGACTACGACCGCGAGAACCACACCCAACTGCTCTGGTTCTTCGAAGGCTTCACCAGCTACTACGACGACCTCTTCCTGCAGCGCGCCGGGCTGATCGACGAAGCCACCTACCTGCAACTGCTCGCCAAGACCGTCAACCAGGTGCTGCAGACACCCGGGCGGCTGGTGCAGAGCGTGGCACAGGCCAGCTTCGACGCCTGGACCAAGTACTACCGCGTCAACGAGAACACCCCCAACGCCACCGTCAGCTACTACACCAAGGGCGCGCTGGTGGCCCTGTGCCTGGACCTGACGCTGCGGGCCGAAGGCCACACCACGCTCGACGACGTGATGCGCGCCCTGTGGAGCCGCTGCAACGCCGGCCCCATGCGCGAGGCCGATCTGCTGGCCGTGCTCAAGGCCCTGGGCCGGCGCAGCTACGCCAGCGAGATCGAAGCCTGGGTGCACGGCACGGACGAACTGCCACTGGCCCACCTGCTGAAGGGCCACGGCCTCCAGTGGCACGAGGAGACCGCGCCCCTGTCGCTGCGACTGGGCCTGCGCGTCAGCGACACCACCGGCCTGGTGGTCAAGACCGTGCTGCGCGGCTCGGTGGCCGAGGCCGCCGGACTCGCGGCGGGCGACGAATGGCTGGGCGTCGAACCCGACCCGGCGGCCGATGGCGCCGCCGCCCAGGGCTGGCGCGTGCGCAAGCTCGACGATGTGGCGCTCTACACCCGGGGGCAAGCGGGTTGGACCGCTCTGGTGGCCCGCGACGGTCGGCTGCTGCGCTGCCGCCTGGCCGCACCGGCGCCGGCCACCCAGGTCCGGCTCACCCGGCCGGCCACCCCGGCCGCACCCGGCAGCGCCCCGTCCAGCCGCTGGCTGCGGGAGTGAGGCCGGCGGCCCCTCTCAGGCGGTTGCGCCTTCCGGTGCAGAACAAGGCGGGAGCTGCAGACAGTGCTGTAGCACGGCAAGGCGAACCAACGCCGTCATGCGCTGAAAAGCGCGGCCGCCTCAGCGGTGGCGCAGATCGAGCACGCGCTTGGCCTTGCCCATGCTGCGCTCCACCCCGCCTTCGGCGCGCAGCTCGATGGCTGCGGTGGTGCCTACGAAGGTCTTGATGTCGTGCTGCAGCGCCCTGGCCGCCGCCTGCGCCAGCGAGGCGTCGGGCGCCAGGCCGGGGCGGGTCTCCACCCACACGGTCAGCGCGTCCATCGGGCCGTCCTTGGTCAGCACGCACTGGTAGTGCGCGCTGAGTTCGGGGTGGCGCAGGATCAGTTCCTCGATCTGCGACGGGAACACGTTGACGCCGCGCACGATCATCATGTCGTCGCTGCGCCCGGTGATCTTTTCCATGCGCCGCATGGTGCGCGCCGTGCCCGGCAGCAGCCGCGTGAGGTCGCGCGTGCGGTAGCGGATGATGGGCAGCGCCTCCTTGGTCAGGCTGGTGAACACCAGCTCACCCATCTCGCCGTCGGGCAGCACCTCGCCGGTCTCTGGGTCGATGATCTCGGGGTAAAAATGGTCTTCCCAGATCGTCGGGCCGTCCTTCGTTTCGACGCACTCGTTGGCCACGCCGGGGCCCATCACCTCGCTCAGGCCGTAGATATCCACGGCATCCAGGCCCATGCGTTTTTCGATCGCCAGGCGCATGTCGTTGGTCCAGGGTTCGGCGCCGAACACCCCGATACGCAGGCTGCACTCGGCCGGGTTCAGGCCCTGGCGCTCGAACTCGTCGGCTATGGCCAGCATGTAGCTCGGCGTGACCATGATGATGTCGGGCCCGAAGTCGCGGATCAGCTGCACCTGGCGCTCGGTCTGCCCGCCGCCGAAGGGCACCACGGTCAGGCCCAGTTGCTCGGCACCGTAGTGCGCACCCAGCCCGCCCGTGAACAGGCCGTAGCCGTAGCTCACGTGCACCATGTCGCCCGGCCGGGCCCCACTGGCGCGCAGCGAGCGCGCCACCAGGCCGGCCCAGGTGTCGATGTCGTTCTGCGTGTAGCCCACCACCGTGGGCTTGCCCGTGGTACCGCTGGAGGCGTGGATGCGCACGATGCGCTCGCGCGGCACCGCAAACATCCCGAAGGGGTAGTTGTCGCGCAGGTCGGCCTTGGAGGTGAAGGGGAACTTCGCCAGGTCGGCCAGACTGCGGCAGTCGTCGGGGTGCACGCCGGCCGCATCGAACTTGGCGCGGTACACCGGCGAATGCTGGTAGGCGTGGTGCAACGTGGCCTGCAGGCGTTTGAGCTGCAAGGCGCGCAGTTCGTCGATGCTGGCCTTCTCGATGGGCTCCAGGGGAAAGGTCCGTTTCATGTGTCTGCCTCTGTCCTTGTCGGGGGGTCTTTCAGGCGGGCTCGGGGATCACGCTGCCCGGTATCTGCGCGCTCTTGCCGCGGAACATCGCCACCACCTCGCCACGCTGGTTGGTGACCTTCATGTCGTAGATGCCGTGGCGCCCGCTCAGGGTCTGCTCCACGCCCTCGCAGGTGAGCACGTCGCCGGCGTGGGCCGGGCGCAGGAACTCGATGCTGCAGCCGGCAGCCACCGCGTTCCTGTTGTAGCTGTTGCAGGCGAACGCGAAGGTGGAATCGGCCAGCGTGAAGATGAAGCCGCCATGGCAGATCTGGTGGCCATTGAGGTGCAGCTCGCGCACGGTCATGCGCATCAGCGCGCGACCGGCCCGGCACTCAAGCAGTTCCATGCCCATGGTGTCCTTGGAGGCCACGTCCACCGAGAACATCGCCTCGCCCACGCGCTGCGCCAGGGCATCGGCCTGCGCCTTGTCGGAAGTCGTCATTCATTCCCCCTTGAACTGCGGCGCGCGCTTTTGCAGGAAGGCGGTCACGCCCTCGATGTAGTCGTGCGTCCTGCCCAGCGCCGACTGCGCATCGCGCTCCACGTCCAGGTGCCGGTCCAGACTGCGCGTGGCCGCATCGCGCATCAGGTGGCGCGTGGCCACCAGGGCCTTGGTCGGCATGGCGGCCAGGCGTTCAGCCAAAACCAGCGCAGCGGCCAACGGGTCGTCGGCCACGTCCCAGATCAGACCCCAGTCCTTGGCCTGCGGCGCGCCGAGCTTGTCGCCCGTCATGGCCAGCGCCATGGCGCGCGCCAGGCCCAGGCGCTCCACCAGCAGCCAGCTGCCGCCGGCGTCCGGGATCAGCCCGATCTTGCTGAAGGCCTGCACGAAGCTCGCACCCGGTGCCGCAATCGCGATGTCGCAGGTCATGGCCAGCGAGGCCCCCGCCCCGGCCGCCACCCCGTTGACCGCCGCCAGCGTGGGCATGCGCATGGCCAGCAGACGGCGCGCCGTGGGGTTGAAGGCCTCCTCGATCACCGGCCCCGGATCGGCGCGCTCCAGCAGGCCCTCGCCCGGCGTGAAGTCGAGCTCCGACAGGTCGAGACCGGCGCAGAAGCCCCGCCCCGCGCCGGTCAGAACGAAGGCCCGGATGGCCGGGTTCGCTTCGGCCCGGTCGATGGCGGCCCACAGCTCCCGGTGCATGGCCCGGGTGAAGCTGTTGAGGGCCTGCGGGCGGTTCAGCGTGGCCACCGCCACCGCCCCGCGCTCTTCGTACAGAATGGCAGGCGCGCTGCCGGTCGTGTCTGTCATGAGACAGGTCTCCTTGCCAATTCGTTGTGCAATGCCGCAGAATCTACCATTAACCAACCGATTGGTCGGCTAATGTTTTCCCTACCCGATCGGCCTTTTTCACCCCAACATCCCGTCACGACACCATGAGCAACGCCCCCGAACTCATCCAGATCCGCACCGAAGGCCGCGTCGGCATCGTCACCCTCAACCGCCCCAAGCAGCTCAACGCCCTCAACGACCAGCTCATGGACGAGCTCGGCGCCGCGCTCAAGGCCTTCGACGCCGACGACGGCATCGGCTGCATGATCGTCACGGGCAGCGAGAAGGCCTTCGCGGCCGGCGCCGACATCGGCGCCATGGCCACCTACACCTTCGCCGACGTCTACAAGGGCGACTACATCACCCGCAACTGGGAAACCATCCGCACCATCCGCAAGCCCATCATCGCGGCCGTCAGCGGTTTCGCGCTCGGCGGCGGCTGCGAGCTGGCCATGATGTGCGACTTCATCATCGCGGCCGACAACGCCAAATTCGGCCAGCCCGAGATCAAGCTGGGCATCATCCCCGGCGCGGGCGGCACGCAGCGCCTGCCGCGCGCCGTGGGCAAGGCCAAGGCCATGGATCTGGCCCTGACAGGCCGCATGATGGACGCCACCGAGGCCGAGCGCGCCGGACTGGTCAGCCGCGTGGTGCCGCTCGACAAGCTCATGGACGAAGCCCTGGGCGCGGCGCTGACCATCGCCGGCTACTCGCAGATGGCGGTGATGGCGGCCAAGGAGTCCGTCAACCGCTCGTTCGAAGGCACCCTGGCCGACGGCGTGATGTTCGAGCGCCGCCTGTTCCACGCCCTGTTCGCCACCCAGGACCAGAAGGAAGGCATGGCCGCCTTCGTTGAAAAACGTGCCCCGTCGTTCCGACACGCTTGAGCACCGCCGCGTTTTCCAGTTATAATTTTTGGCTTAGGCGCTTTAGCTCAGCCGGTTAGAGCGACGGAATCATAATCCGCAGGTCCGGGGTTCGAATCCCTGAAGCGCCACCACCATTCAAAAAAACCAATCGCTCTCGGTTGGTTTTTTTTCGCCCTTACGGCGTGCTGCCAGCGGTGAACGGCTGCAGGCGCGGCCCCTCGGCGCGAGCCTCGGCCAGCAACTGGTCCCAGTCGTCCGGAGGATGACCGCTTTCCAGCATCTTGCGGAACACCCGGTAGGCGTCGTCGCTGCTGCCGTAGGCGCGCTTGGAGTCCTCGTCGTTCACCCATGCGAACACGATCACCTTGCTGGTCGCGTGGTAGCGGAAGAACAGCCGGTACTGCTGGAAGAACTTTGCCCGGAACCAGTGCTTGTGATCGTCTCCAAGGGTGCTCCCTTGTCGGTACTCCTGCCGAGCAGGATCTTGAGGAATGACGTCAAACGCCAACTTGGTGATTGCCGCCAGTCGCTTGCTGGCGTTTTTCTTCACGTAGCCGGTCGGGTCCCTCTGCCTGAAGGTTTCAACCTGTTGAACCAATGCCTCAATCTGTGCAAGGAACAGCGGGTGAGCGAAAATCGTCCAGCCGTGGATGACCAGGGGCAGGGGCTTGCCCACACTCATTCATCGTCTGCCGACAGGGCAGCATCAAGATCCACCCCGATGCCACCGACCAACGCTTGGAGCCGTTGGGCAAGCCCCGCATCCACTGCCTGCAGGCGTTCAGGATGACTGGCCATGTCGCGCGCCAGAAAACCCAAGAACTGTGCGAGCACCGGGTCGTCTGCCTCGGAAACTGCGGCGCGGGTCAGCACCACTTCGCCGCCGGGACGAATGGTGTAGTGGATCTTGTCGCGCTTGCCAAGCCGCAGGGCACGACGCACGGTTTCCGGCACCGTGGTCTGGTAGCGGTCGGTCAACGTGGATTCGACATCGAGGGTGGCGGGCATGGCGCTCTCCGGTGAAAAGGGTGGATATTTGGCATGGTAATGGCCCCCCTCCTTCATGTCAATGCGATTGCATTACCTTCGATGCCCAGCATCCTGACCAGTGAATCACCAGGCCGATGCCGAAAGAACCCGAACAGTTCCAGGCTCCAGGTGAGGATTCCGAGCCGGCGCAGTCAGCCGAAGCTCCTAACCAGGACCAACAGATCGGCGCTTGACAGGCACCACAGCAAACCGCTACCATGGTGAACATTCATTCACCACAGTGACCATTCTGCATCCATGTCCGACAACAAGCACCTCGACGCCCTGCGGGTCTACTGGAAGGAAAACAAGGCGTTTCCGTCCATGGCCCGGCTGGCCGACGTGCTGGGCCTGGCCTCTTCGGGCGGGGTGTTCAAGGTCGTCGGCCGCCTGGTCGACGCCGGCTATCTGGAGCGGGTCGATGGCCGCATCGCCCCCACGCGGCAGTTCTTTGCCCTGCCGGTGCTCGGCCAGGTGCGGGCCGGCCTGCCACAGCCCGAAGACCAGTCGGCCGGGCAGGAAATGGTCGGCGTGGAAGACTACCTCATCCGCCATCCGGAGCGCACGGTGTTCTGCCGGGTGCGCGGCGACTCCATGAAAGACGCCGGCATGCTCGACGGCGACATGGTGGTGGTGGAACGCAACCGCCCCACCAAGGCCGGCGACATCGTGGTGGCGCTGGTCGACAACGAAATGACGGTCAAGTACCTGTACCCCCTCAAAAGCGCAGGGGGCTGGGTGCTCAAGCCGGCCAACCCCGACTACCCCGACATCATCGCGCAGCAGTCGCTCGAAGTCCTGGGCGTGGTGGTCGGCGTGTTCCGGCGCCACGACTGAACCCCACACCCCACTTACCCCGGAGACCCTTCATGAGCCTCAAAGCCCTGATCCGCAAACTCACCGGCAAGGGCGGCGCCCTCAACCGCGCCACCACCGTGCGCGACGTGTGCCGCCTCAACGCCATCGCCATGGCGGCCCGGGTATCGGTCTACGAACTGGACTGAACCCCTGCGGGGCACCGGCGCAGCCTGCCGGCAAGCAGGCAGAAGGCCGCGCCGGGCCCATGGCCCGGAAAGTCCGGGTCAGATCTTGGCCGACACCATGTAGCTGTCGTAGCGGAACTCGGAGAAACGGCCCCACAGGATCTGGTCGCGCTGGAAGGCGCGCATGTCCTGGTGGATCTTCTTGAACTCGGGCGACTTGGCCTCGTGCGCGGCGAACACCTCCATCGTGGCCTTGAAGCCGGCGTCCATCACCTCTTTCGAGAACGGCATCAGCTTGGTGCCGGCGGCCACCAGGCGCTTGAGCGCCTGCGGGTTCTGGGCGTCGTACTTGGAGGTCATGTCGCGCGCGGCCACGGCGCCGGCAGCACGCACAATGGCCTGGTTCTCGGGCGAGAGGGCTTCAAAGGCCTTCTTGTTGATGAAGAACTCCAGCTCGGCGCCACCTTCCCACCAGCCGGGGTAGTAATAGAAGGGCGCCACCTTGTTGAAGCCCAGCTTCTCGTCGTCGAACGGGCCCACGAACTCGGTGGCGTCCAGCGTACCCTTTTCCAGCGCCTGGTACACCTCGCCGGCGGGCATGTTCTGCGCCACCACGCCGAGCTTGGCCATGGCTTCACCGAACAGGCCACCGCCCATGCGCATCTTCAGGCCCTTGAGGTCGGCCACGGTCTTGATTTCCTTGCGGTACCAGCCGCCCATCTGGGTACCGGTGTTGCCACAGCTCATCGACACCATGTTGTAGTTGCCGTAGAACTCGTCCATCAGCTTGCGGCCGTTGCCATGCTCCATCCAGGCGTCCATCTGGCGCGCGGTCAGGCCGAAGGGCACGGCACAGCCAAAGGCAAACCGCATGTCCTTGCCGGTGAAGTAGTACGGCGCGGTCTGCGCCATCTCCAGGGTGCCGTTCTGGATCGCGTCCACCACACCAAACGGGGGAACCAGTTCCCCACCCGCGTGCACCGACACCTCGAACTTGCCGCCCGAGAGCGCCTTGACGGTTTCAGAGAACTTCTCGGCCGCGCCGAAGATGGTCGGCAACGCTTTCGGGAAGCTGGAAGCCAGGCGCCAGCGAACGGCCGCCTGCGCATGCACGGCGGGGGCCACACCAGTGGCCAGCACACCGGCCATACCGGCGTTTTTGATCAGGGAACGACGATCCATAGAAACTGCACTCCGAAAAAAATGGCGGCGCCCGACATGGGGCGCCGCGGTTGCTGAAAACTCAGGCCTCCAAGTATGCCATTGCTCGAGGGCATGCCGCCGGCCATTGCCGCACCGGCGACAAGGTCAGGGGCCGCCGCCCAGGCCGAGGGCACGGTCCACGGCAATGTGCAACTGCGCCAGGCAGCCGTCGTTGCGCACCACCCGGTGGCACGGGTGCCACGAAGCAGGCACAGGCTCGGCCCATGCCCGTTGGCGGTCCAGCACCGCCAGCGTGGCGTCCGACGGGTCGGCCCCCTCCCGGCCACGGCGGGCGATGCGCTCGCGCATCTGCGCCAGGGGCGCGGTGCATTCCAGCAACAAGAAATCGGCCACGGCACGCCCGGCCAGATCGCGCAGCGCCTCGCGCTCGGCCTGGCGCAGCAGCGCGGCGTCCACCACCACGTTCAGGCCGGCCGCCAGCAGCTCGCCCGCCAGCGCCTGCAGCCGCGCATAGGTGCGCGCGGTGGCTTCGGCACCGTAGAGGCTCGCCGGGTCGGCCGGGCGTTCGGTCGGGGCCAGGCCGTGCAGCCGCTTGCGCTCCACGTCGGAACGCAGGCGCACCGCCCCCAGCCGCTCCAGCACCCGCTGCGCCACGGTGGACTTGCCCGAACCGCTCAGCCCCATGGTCAGCACCAGCCGAGGGGCGGGCGCGGGCGCGGGCGCGGGCGCGCCCGGTCCGGTGGTGGCCCCCGCCAGCCGCTCGGCCAGCGTCCAGTAGCGCAGGAACGTCGGCTCCGGCTGGCACGCCAGCAACGCCACCTTGGCGCGCACCAGCGCGCGGCAGGCCGCGTAGGCGTGCAGCCCGGCCAGACCGGTGTGATCGCCCGTGGCTTCGACGTAGGCGTTGATGAAACGCCAGGCCAGTGCGGGCAGGCCGGCGGCGTGCAGGTCCATGAAGGTGAAGGCCACGTCGTGCACCACGTCGATGCGCCGCAGCGCCGGGTCGAACTCGATGGCGTCGAAGGCCAGCACCCGACCCTCCCAGGCCACCAGGTTGCCCAGGTGCAGGTCGCCGTGCACGTCGCGTACCCAGCCGGCCTGCCGGCGTTGCGCCTGCCAGGGCGCGTGCAGCACCGCACGGGCCGCCAGCGCCTGCCGCAGCGCCGCCTGGCGCCCAGCGTCCACTTCGGGGGGGCAGGACGAATGGGCGGCCACCTCATCCAGACTGTCGGCGGCCCAGTCCCAGGGCGTCTTCGCGGGCGCCTCATCGGGCGGGCACGGCGGCTGCGCCAGGTGGAAGGCCGCCACATGGGCGGCCAGCGCGTCGATGTGCCCGGGTGTGAGCCGCCCGGCCCCGGCCAGGGTCTGCAGCAGGGCATCGGCCGGGAAGCGGCGCATGTGCAGCGCCCAGTCCCGCACCGGGCCGCCGCCGCCCATCTGCGGGGCGTTGAGCGGGCCGGTCACGGGCAGCACCTCCAGGTACAGGTCGGGCGCGGTGCGGCGGTTGATGCGCAGTTCTTCCTCGCAGAAGTGCCTGCGCCGGGCCAGCGTGGAAAAATCCAGAAAAGGCAGGCGCACCGGGCGCTTGAGCTTGTAGGCGTGCGCCCCCACCAGCAGCAAGGTGGAAATGTGGGTGTGCAGCACCTGCACCGCGCTGCCCGGCAGGCCGTGGGCACGCGCCAGGGCCGGGCCGAGCGCCGCCACCAGGCGCTGGTGGTCGGTCATGGGGTCGGCGGTCTCAGGCGTGGCCATCGGGCCATGGTACACGGGCGCAGCGTGTTCACACCGTCGGCACCACACCCCCCAGAAACAGAAAACCGCACCTCCTAGGTGCGGTTTTCTGGGGCTTTTCACCCGGCGGCCGGCACAGCGGCCGGCCCTCTGGGGGAAATGAGTCAGAACGACTGGCTCAGACCCAGCACCAGGCGGTTGTCGCGCCCAGGGGTGGCATCGGGGTCGTCCTTCTTGGTGGCACCGGACCACATGGCCGAGGCGGCCAGGCCACCGCCCAGGTCGTAGCTCACGCCCAGGCCGTAGTCGTTGAAGTCACCGGCCTTGGCGTTGCGGAAGCCCACCACGGCGTCCAGGGTCAGCTTCTCGGTCAGGGGCTGGGACAGCATCAGCGAGAAACGCTGGCCACCCTTGTTCACATCGGTGGTCACGCCGTGGGCCAGCTTTGCGGTCACCGGGCCGTAGCTCAGCGCCACATGCACTTCGCCGCTGTTGCCGAAGGACTTGTCGCTGGGGTAGTAGAAGTGGGTGTAGCCCACATCGAAGCCCAGATCGTCGGTGATCTGGCCGGCGTAGCCACCATAGAGGTCGATCTCCAGGTTGGCCTCGCCGAAGCGGCCGGTGGAGTTCCAGTTGCCCACGTAGAAACCGTTGCCGAAGTCGTAGTCCACGCCACCCTGCAGGGCGGGGCGGAAGTTCTTTTCGTCGGTGTACTGGCGGTCGTCCTGGTCCACACCGTTGGACTTGTACAGCGACACCACGCCGATGTTGAACGACAGTTCCTGGGCGGCCACGGGGGCGGCCAGGGCGGCGGCGACGGCCGTGAGGGCAAGGGCTTTGAGCGGTTTCATGAAGAGACTCCGTTTCGGGTTGAAAAAAGACCCCTATTTCATAGCAAGCGGCATGCCAAGCACCCTAAGGGCCGGGCACCGGCCACCTGCACGGGCATGGTGCGTACCCCCGTCAGGATATACCTCTCAGCACAAAACACAAGGGGCCAATGCACCACGGGTGTGCAGTGCCACCCGGGTTGGGATAGACATCGAAACGCGCCATCAGAAGCTTCTCCACTCGTCCAGTGGCAGGCCTTCGTCCTCGATGGTCGCGTTGTAAGCATGTACTCTCGTCAGAGAGGCGCGGTTTTTACTGGTGCATTCGACATAATCCACAATTCAAGGCCATATCTCCATTTTTTATGGATTAACCCTAAAATGCCATAAAACATGGAGCTATAGCCACCATAGAGGTATCGTGAGCGCCGCAGACTTTCTATTCACCCCTAGCGTGCAACGCGTGCTGACCGCCACACTGCCGCACCCAGACCGGGCCTATACGCTCCAGGAACTGCTTGCCGTGGCTGCGTCGGGGCGTGGCAGTACCCAGTTGCAAATTGAGCGGCTGCTCGAGGCCGGCGTGCTCAAGGAAGAGCCACGGCGTGGGCGGCACCGCAGCATCAAAGCGAACACCGAATACCTCCTTTACCCCGAACTCTGCAGCATTCTGCGCAAGACCTTCGGAATGGCCACCCCCCTGAAGGAAGCCCTGCAGCCCTTCGCCGCGCACATAGAGGAAGCCACATGACCCCATCGTGTGCCAAATTGCCCAAGGCCCCAAACTGCAACTGCTGCCCAATGCCCAGACCACCTGAATACGTCCGTGGGCGAGTTTGCCGCCGTGACCAAGGCACATGAGCGGCGCAACAACACGTCTTACATTTCGCCATTCCCTCCGGTGTCCAAGGCAGAAGCCGCCGCTATGGTGGACATACTGCAGAAGTACCTGCCTGTGGCCCGGGCGCTTACAGCCGCTGCCGCCTTTCACAAGGCTTGAGGCCACCACCCCAAGCTCGAAGCCCATGGCTTCCAGCGGCTACGCAGGGTGGCATTGACGCACGGCCACGGTCAAGGTCAGCTAAGCTTTCTTCACACGCTCGCGAAGCGCGCGGATGATTGCGGCGAGTGGCAGGGCTGCCAGAACCCCGCCCAACCAAGGTTGCCCATTGAGCCCCAGATACAAGGACGCGCCAAGGCAGATCACACTGACCAAGAAGCCAAGAGATTGCCCCAGACGGTCACTGTTGTGCACCAACCTCACCTGAAGCTCGGCGATTTCAAGCTGGCGGCGCTGTGCCTGAATGTTGGCGTCGGTGGCGGCTTTTTCTTGTTCTTGCCTGTGTCGGATCTCAGATTCGGCAACTGGATGATGCGGTCTGCGGCACCCGGGATGATCTGGTCGTATCGGTAGAGGATCTCTGGCGGAGGCAGTGGTCCCTGGAATACCTGCGTGCTCTGCGTGACAGACAAAGGACTGCCCTGCAAAGATGCCGTTCCTTCAGGGCCACTCAAATCGGGTTTACCGGGTTGCTGCGATCGCTGCCTGCTTTTCATACGTCGTCATTGCAGTGGCGAAGTCTGCGCCCACGGCCTGCCAGACACTGGTCTTTTTACCTTGCAGACGCGTTGGGGCGACCGGGTCCACATGAGGCACCGCCGCTGAAGCGTCGAAAGAGCCGTAAAGCAGGACGGGCGCAGCAAACCCCTTGGCAAACCCACGCTTGAAGGCATTCGCTGCACTGAGATTGAAATCCAGCATCAACATAGTGTTTCATACTAACATGGAACCGCAGGGCCCGCTTCCCCCCCTGGGGTGGATCGGCGCCATGGCCGAACGGCTGCGGCTCAGCCGCCCAGGTCTGCGAAATTGCTGATCTTCACGGCACCGTCCGGAAAACGGGCCACCACCTCAAGCTCGCCGCCCATGGCTTCAATGTGGCTGCGCAGGGTGGAGATGTACATGTCGGTACGCTTCTCGATCTTGGCGATGGAAGGTTGCTGAACATGCAGCACTTCAGCCAGCATTTTTTGTGACAGCCCACGTGCCTGACGCAGTTCGTTCAGGGGCATCTCTGCCAGAAAAGCATGGGTTTTTGCTTCGGCGCGCGCTTGAGACTCGGGCGTCATTTGCGCCCGGAGGTTCGCAAATTTTTTAGCCATCGATCTGTCCTTCCTTGCGAAGTTGCTCAAGGTGTTTGTCGTACAACCGATCTGCGAGCGGTACGTTCTTGTCGTACCAGCGGGCATCGCCGGTCTTGTCGCCACCGATCAGCAAGATTGCGGAGCGACGTGGGTCAAAGGCATACAGGGTACGAAAAGGGCGCCCGTCGTGCTGCGTTCTCAACTCCCGCATGTGGCTGTGCTTTGAGCCGTTGATACCGCTGCTGTGCGGGAAGCCCAACCCAGGGCCACGCTCTTCAAGCAGGCCGACCGATGCCGCCACGGATGCTTGCTCGTCCTCGGTCAGACTGGCCCACCAAAGGCCAAACTCGTCGGTGTACTCCACTTCCCATGCCATGGTTTAAATATAACCTCAAAGGAATATTCCATCAAGGGTCACGCCTTCGGATGGGTATTCCGGAGCAACGTGACCGGTCATCCCGGTCTATCGTGACCGACGATTCCGGGCGAACGTGACCGGGGATTCCGGTCTGAACGTGACCGATTTGCGGGGGTGACCGGAATGAGCGGTCACGATACCGGAATCCTCGGTCACGATACCGGAACGCTGTCGTACGCCACCGTGATGGTGCTGCGCAAATTCATCCACCCGATGTGGGTAGCCTTCGGGGCTTTGGCCTGGAGACGGCATGCCTGCAGCAAGGATCAATATGCGCAAGATCAAAGACGTCCTACGTCTCAAACTTCAAGCCGGGCTTTCACATGAACGCATCGCTGCCTCCCTGGGTATCTCCAAGGGTGTAGTTGCCAAATACGCGAGCCTGGCCGCTGCGGCTGGCCTAGACTGGCCAGCCGTTGAACGCCTCAGCGAGGCCGCACTGGAGCGCCACCTGGTGGGCGGCAGAGCCGACCGCCCCAGCCACTACGCCCAACCCGACTTCGGCCGCGTTCACCAGGAATTGCGCCGCAAGGGCATGACGCTCATGCTGCTGTGGGAAGAGTATGTGGCCCAGCACCCCGGGCAGAGCACCTGGCGCTACAGCCAGTTCTGCGAGAACTACCGGCGCTACGCACTGCGCCTGAAGCGCTCGATGCGCCAGATCCACCGCGCGGGCGAGAAGCTCTTCATCGACTTTGCGGGCCCCACGGTCGAGCTCACCGATGGCAGTCGGGCCCACATCTTCGTGGCCGCGCTCGGGGCATCAAGCTACACCTTCGTCTGGGCCACCCCGCGCGAGACCATGGCCGACTGGCTCGATGGCTGTACTCGGGCCCTGAGCTTCTTTGGCGGTGTGCCTCAGCTCATCGTGCCGGACAACCCCAAAGCCATGATTGCCAACCCCAACCGGTATGAGCCCCGCACCAACGACACCGTGGCCGACTTTGCCCGTCACTACGGTACATCCGTGCTGCCCGCACGCCCGCGCCATCCGCAGGACAAGGCCAAGGCGGAGTCGGCGGTGCAGGTGGTCGAGCGCTGGATCCTGATGCGCCTGCGCCACCAGCGCTTTGGCGGTGTGGACGACCTCAACGAGGCCATCGCCCCTCTGCTCGATCGACTCAACACCAAGCCCTTCCAGAAGCTGCCCGGCAGTCGGGCGAGTACGTTCGCTCATCTGGACGCTCCAGCGCTCGGATCATTGCCCTTACAGCCCTGGGAGTTCGCGGTGTTCAGAACTGTGCGCGTTCACATCGACCACCATGTCGAGGTCGATGGCCACCGCTACAGCGTGCCGCAGGCCCTGGTCGGCCAGTTGCTCGAGGCGCGCATCACGGCCCATGCGGTGGAGTTGCTGCACCGGGGTCAGCGTGTGGCGGCCCATGCCCGAAGTGCCCACAGGGGTGGATTCACCACCGTCATCGAGCACCTGCCCGCTGCCCACCGCGCCCATCTGCAGTGGACGCCCGAGCGGCTCATCCACTGGGGCCAGAGCATAGGCGTCGCCACCGGGCGTACCGTGGAGCGTCTGCTGAGCGAGCGGCGCCATCCCGAGCACGGATACCGCGCCTGTCTGGGCTTGCTCTCGCTCTCGCGCAAGTACGGCAAACCCCGGCTGGAAGCAGCCTATCTGGTGGCCCTGGAGTTGGGGACAGCCAAATACAGCCATGTCAGGGACATCCTGGTCAATGGGCGCGACCAGGTGAGCCCGACCATCACGCCCGAGTGGACCAGTCCCGACCACGCCCACCTGCGCGGCCCCGGCTACTACCAGTGAACAGACTCGTCCCCAACACACAGGAAAGAACAACCCCCATGATGATGAACACCACTCTGGAGCAACTGCGCGGCTTGAAGCTCAATGGCATGGCCGCCGGATTGCACGATCAGCTCAGCAGCACTGGCATGACCGCCCTGAGCTTTGAGGAGCGTATGGCGCTCCTGGTCGAACGCGAGGTCCACTGGCGCAGCGACAAGAAGCGAGAGCGACTGATGAAGGAGGCCCGGCTGAAGTATCCACAGGCGGCCATCGAAGATCTCGACACCCGCAGTGGGCGCAGCATTGACCGTAAGTCGATCATGAGCCTGGTACTGGGCGACTGGATCGAATCTGGTCACAGCGTGCTGATCACCGGCCCCACAGGCGCTGGAAAGTCCTGGCTAGCCTGCGCACTGGCGCAGTATGCGTGTCGGCGTGGACACTCAGCGCTGTATCAACGGGCGCCACGCCTGGGTGAGGAGCTGCGGATTCGCCACGGCAACGGCACGTTCGGCAAGTGGCTCATCCAGTTGGCCAGGACAGAGGTGTTGCTGCTCGACGACTGGGGTATGGCTGCCATGGATGCGCAGACGCGCGCAGACCTGCTCGAAATCATCGACGACCGAGCAGCCAGCAAGGCCACCATCATCACCAGCCAATTACCGATTGAGCACTGGCATGCGTGGGTGGGGGATGCCACCATCGCCGACGCGATGCTCGATCGCCTGATGCAGCGCCACCACCGATTCACCCTAACGGGTGAGTCAATGCGCCAGAGACCAAAAACCATCAAACAGGAGAAAAATCCAGATCCATCGTGACCGATCAACCTAGAATTTGAGCGCGCAACACCTCACACGGCGCAACCGGTCACGATGCACCGGAATCGGCGGTCACGTTCGCCGGAATACGCATCGGATGGCTCAAGCCCGCCGTCCATGGCTGCCATGTGGCCGCGCAGGGCGTACCAAACCCCTCGGCCACGGCCGTGCTCGCGAGCGAACTCCACGATCTGTAGCTGCAGTTCCGGCATGGCCGCCAGTTCGGTGCCACGGTGCGGATCGTGCCCAGGGCGTGCCAGGCGCCCTTGAACTCGTCTGTCAAGGCGATGAGGCTCAGGATCTCCGGGGTGATCTGGAGGGTTTCGGTTTTCAGCATGAACCAATACAACGCCCATTTACACCCAATTTTCCAGGGGTGTCCTCTCTTGAGCTTGCCCAGGCACTGGCCGCCGCCATGGTGGACATACTGCAGAAGTACCTGCCTGTGGCCCGGGCGCTTACAGCCGCTGCCGCCTCCCACAAGGCTTGAGGCCACCACCCCAAGCTCGCGGCCCATGGCTTCAATGTGGCTGCGCAGGGTGGAGATGTACATGTCGGTGCGCTTCTCGATCTTGGCCAAGGAAGGTTTGCAAATTTTTTAGACATCGATCTGTCCTTCCTTGCGAAGTTGCTCAACCCAGGGCAACGGCACCGTCCGGAAAACGGGCCACCACCTCCAGATAGTAGCCAGTGGGCTACAATCAAGTAAATGTTCACCATCGTAGAAACCGAAGGGTTCAGCCGTTGGCTTTCCGGGCTGCGAGATATGCCCACGCGCATGCGACTGCTGACCCGATTGCGCAAAGCCTCCCTTGGCAATTTCGGGGATGTCAAACCGGTTGGTGGAGGCGTATGGGAAATGCGCGAGTTTTTCGGACCGGGGTGGCGCATGTACTATGTTCAGAGAGGCGAGGTTTTGCTGGTGATGCTGGGCGGCGGCGTCAAGTCATCACAGCAGAAAGACATCGCCACCGCACAGGCCTTGGCCAAGGAAATCAATCTATGAACCACGGTAAAACTCGGCCTTTTGATGCCGCCAACTACCTGACCAGCGAAGAAGAGATGGCGGCCTACCTCAGCACTGTGATGGAAGAAGGCAACACGGCCTTGCTTGCCGCCGCCTTGGGCGACATCGCCCGGGCACGAGGCATGACCCAACTGGCCCGGGACACCGGCCTGTCCCGCGAGAGCCTCTACAAGAGCCTTTCGGGCGAGCGCGCACCCAACTCCGACACCCTGTTCAAGGTCATCCGCGCGCTCGGCTTCGAGCTGAATGTACGCAGCGTGGCACACCCGCACTGAACACCAAACGCGTCATGCATGCGCACGGCCGTGGTCAAGGACGCGGTTTGCCAAAAGTCTGCCCTTGATCGTGCAGACGCGCCCCGCGTGCTTTGTACCGGCCGCTGCGGCTCAGCCGCCCAGGTCTGCGAAATGGGTGATCGTCACGGCACCGTCCGGAAAACGGGCCACCACCTCAAGCTCGCCGCCCAGGGATTCCATGTGGCTGTGCAGGGTGGAGAGATCGCGTCGGGACAGATACATGAATGCTGCCAAGCCGATTTGACCGAGGGCAGCATCCCCACCCTCCACTTAGGGCGAAGGCGGCAACCGCATTGGCTCACCCAGAGGTGCAGCGCCCGGGCTGTGGACAAGCTCAATCGGCAGGCACCTCGATGTGGTCCGGCGGCAGACCGGCGTGGTAGCGCACCATCATGGCGGCGTAGGCTGCTTCCAGGTGGCGGGTGTAGCGCGGCGTATCGAACAGCGGCGCCGTGAGCCGGTTGTCGGCCAGCCGCTGGCGCAGGGCGGCCAGCCGAGGGGGATCCTGGGCCAGCGAGATGGCCAGGGCCTCGTATGCCTCTGGCGTGTCCGTCACCAGTTCGGGGAGGCCCACCGCGTGCAGCAGGCTGGCCGCCACGCGGCTCACGAACGACTCCCCCGCCCGGGTGACCAGGGGCAGGCCCGCACAAAGCGCATCGCTGGCCGTGGTGTGGGCGTTGTAGGGGTGCGTGTCCAGAAACAGGTCGGCCTGCCGGTAGCGCGCCAGGTGATCGGCCAACGAAGGCACGCGCTGTGCGAACACCAAGCGCTGCGGGTCCACGCCGCGCTGCTCGGCCTCCTTGCGCAGGTTGCTCACGGCCAGGTCATTGGTCTGGGCCAGCCACAGCACGCTGCCGGGCACGTCCTGCAGCATCCGCATCCAACTCTCGAAAACCTGCGGCAGGATCTTGTAGGTGTTGTTGAAACAGCAGAATACAAAACCGCTTGTGGGCAGGCCGAGTTCCTCGCGGGTGAATACACGTTCGGAAATGGTGCGTTTGGTGTCGTTCGGCTGCATGCTGTGGGGCATGTAGACGATCTTCTCGGTGAAATACGGCGCACTTTCCGGCGTAACCACGGTGTGGTCGCCAACGATGTAATCGATGTGATCGGCCCCCAGCGTGCCGGGGTAGCCGAGGTAATTCACCTGCACCGGCGCGCACCTTTCGACAAACATGCCCGGACGACAATCCCCGGTATAGCCCGCCAAATCGACGGCAATGTCGATGCCCAGGTCGCGCGACAACGCCGCCACCTCCCGGTCCGACATCTGGTTCACATCGATGAAGCGGTCACAGGCGTTCGCAATGCGTTTCTGCAAGCCCTCCCCGGTGTTCGGGCCGAACGAAAATCCGTAGACCTCGAACCGGCTGCGGTCGTGCAGTTCATACAGCTGCGCGGTCAGGAAGCCCACGGGGTGCTCCCGGAAATCCATCGAATAGTAACCAATGCGGATTTTTTCGCCCTTGGGCCGTTGTGGCAGGTACTCGGGCCCTTCCATAGCCGGAAAAATGGTGCGCAGATACGCACGAGCCACGCGCTGCTGCAGCTCGGGGGCGTCCAGCAAGCCCTGTACCTCAAGGCCCCCAGTGGGGATCTTCCCCTGGCGAATCTTTTCCTCCAGCCCGGTCAGCGACTGGTCCAGCCCACCCCAGTCGCACACCTGCAAACGGGCCCGCAACCAGCGGCCCAACAAAAACTCATGCTCGGGTTCCCGCTGCAGAGCCTCCGCATAGCAGGCACGGGCCTCCTCATGCCGCTTCAAGATACCGAGAACATCGCCCCGGCTGATCCATGATAGGACCGACGTCGGATCGAGCCCAACAGCTTGCTCGTGGCAAGCAAGCGCCGCCTCGTATTCATCCAGGGAATAAAGCACCAACCCCTTGTTGCGCCATGCCTTGGCATACCCAGGCATGAGCCCAATGGCGCGCTCGTAACTCGCCAACGCATCCTGGTGACGGAAAAGGCCGTGCAGGGCCGCCCCACGGTTGGTCCAAGCCTCATGCAGCGCAGGTGCCAAAGCCAGGGCGCGCTCGGCAGCCTCCAGAGCTTCATCAAAGCGGGACAGCCGGACGAAGACCGCCGCTCGCCCCGACCACGCCTGTGCATGGTTGGGCTGAAGCTTCAAGCCCTGGTCCACACACGCCAACGCTTCCGCATACTGTTTCAACTCCACCAGGACGTTGCCTTTGTTGGCATGGACCTCGGCGACACCCGGCGCCAGCGCCTCGGCCCGTTCGTAATCCGACAGAGCCGCTTCATAGCGTTGCAAGGCCGCATGGGAATTGCCCCGGTTCAGCCACGCCCATGGGTTGTTCGGGTCCAGCTTCACCGCCGCGTCGTGCCAAGGCAGCGCATCGCGGTGCCGGCCAGCCTGCATCAGCAACCAGGCCTTGTTGTAGTTGGCCCCGGGGTGCCCGGGGGCCAAGCGCAACAACCTGTCGAGGCAGGCCAGGGCGGCCTCCCAGTGGTTCAGGTGGATTTCGGCCACCGCCAGCAGATGAAGGGCATCCAGGTGGGAGGGCTGCTGCAGCAGCAAGGCCTTCAGTTTCCGGCGGGCCTGGTCGTACGCCCCGTGCTGGAGCAACTCGGCAATTTTTTCGATTCTGGCCATCTGATACGTTGGCATGGGACAAGTCGGGCAGATTATGGCAGCCCCCTGCGCCCAAGAAAAAACCCACCGGCGCGAACCGGTGGGTTGAACTCATCTCGAACTCAACTGGCTTGCGCCAGCGGTTGATCAGAAGTTGTGCTGGATACCAACCAGGGTGTAGGTGGCCTTGGCAACAGCGGTTGCAGCAGCGTTGTCGGTCTTGTCAGACACGTAACGGGCGTACACACTGGTGCGCTTGCTCAGCTCGTACTTGGCGCCCAAGGCAAAGATCTTGCGGTCTTTGTTGGCGGCCATCTTGTCGTTCTTCCGGCCGTAGTTGGCCATCAGGGTCACAGCACCCATGGGGGCCGAGACGGACAGGTTGTAAGCTGCGCTGTCAATGGTACCGACGGTCTTCTCGGTGAAGTAACCCAGACCCACCTTGGCCACACCCATGTCGTAGGTCAGGTAGGCGTTGGTTTCCTTGTTCTTGACAGCGGTAGCGGTAGCCGAAGTGTTCCAGAAAGAAATACCAGCAGCAACCGGACCTGCCGAGTAGAACAGGCCGATGTCGGTGTTGGCACCAACAGCAGCAGTAATAGACGCGTTGGTATCGAGTTTGGTCTTCGTGTTGTAGGCAATGGCGGCGCTGAAGCCACTCATGTTCGGCGTGTCGTAACGCACCGTGTTGTCTTGACGCACGTGACCGGTGTTCATGGCGCCGAAACCGCCACCGATCTTGGTGCCGAAGGGGTTGGAAGCGGTTTGCGCGGTCAGGCTGGGGGTGTTGGGGGCACCCAGCTTGATGGTACCGAAACCACCCGACAGGCCAACGTACAGCTCGCCGCCCTTGTCGCCGAGGGCGTTGCCACTTGCAACTGCTTTGCTGGAGTCAAAATCGGCTTCGTACAGGAACATGGCCTTGAGGCCGCCGCCCAGGTCTTCCGTACCCAGGAAGGTGATCTGGGAGGTGCCCTGGCGGTTGTTCTGCAGGCCTTGCTGGGTCACGCTGGTGCCGTCACCGTAGGTGTTCTTCTGAACCACGAAGGACGGGTCGAACGTGCCTTTGATGGTCACGCTGGACTGGGCCAGAGCAGCGCCGGTGGCAGCCACGGCGGCCAGAGCGATCAGGGTCTTTTTCATTGAGAAGTTCTCCAAGGTTGAAGTAAGAGGCCAGAGGCACGGGCCCCCGAACCAACCTCCGTTTTCGGAAGTTGAAAGGTATTGCACCAGAAGCGCGCGCCGGGCGCAAAGCTTTTGCCCCTGTGCGGGGCTTTTGTGTTGTTTGGGTGCAACGGGGGCCGAGCATGAACAAGCCTGTGGAAGGGCTGGGTGCCCAGGCCATTTTGTTGAAACATTGTTATAATTTCAGAATTGACATGCGATGATTCAAGGGCAACATTGTTGCAACGGGAGAATTGATGGAAGTCACCATTCGAACCATTGGGAACAGCAAGGGAGTGGTTCTGCCCAAGCCCTTGCTCGCTCAGGCCGGGCTGGAGGGTCAGGTGACCGCCAGCATCGAGGTGGAAAACGGCGCCATCGTGCTGCGCAAGCCCGCCAAAACGGTGCGTGCCGGCTGGGCCAAGGCTGCGGCGGCCGTGGCCGCCCAAGGCGGCGATGCCCTGCTGATGGGCGAGTTCGGCAATGTGGAAGACGCGGAGCTGTCCTGGTGAGGCGCGGCGAGATCTGGCTGGTGAACCTGGACCCGACCGTGGGCAGCGAAATCCAGAAGTCACGCCCCTGCGTGGTGGTGTCGCCGGCAGAGTTGAACGACAACTTGCGGACCGTGATCGTTGCCCCAATGGCCTCGAAGGGTTTTGCCGCTCCGTTTCGGGTGCCGGTGACCCACGCGGGCACCAAGGGCCTGATCGTCCTGGATCAACTCCGCACTGTCGACAAGGCGCGCTTGGCCAAGAAGCTGGGCGCGGTATCGGCAAAGACGTTGACTGCCGCGTTGACCGCGCTGCAGGAAGCGTTCGCGGTGTAACAGCCCTCCCTTTCAAGGTATGACCCGCGCCCTTAAACGAACCTGAGACCGACGCCACGTCGTGGCCGGGGGCGATCTGCCAGTCTTGGGGGGGGAAGGTTCCTTTTTGGTCCATTGCGGGTTATCATGGAACCATTTTCAGGAGGTTCGCATGGCCGTCAATGTCAAACTGCCCGAAGCCTTGGTCGAAACCGCCAAGCGCTACGGCACCATCGAGCACCGTTCGGTGCCCAAGCAGATCGAGTACTGGTCTCAGATCGGCAAGATCGCCGCCGAGAACCCCGATCTACCCTTCAGCGTCATCCGCGAGATCCTGATCGCAGACCAGGAAGCGCCTGTGGGTGAGTACCGGTTCGGCTGATGCGCCTTCTGGTCACCCCCACCTTTGAGCGCGCCGTCAAAAAGCTGCACAAGCAGCAAAAAACCGCGCTTGACGAGGCGGTGCGAACCGTTGCCCACCAGCCCGAGTCTGGAGAGACCAAAGTGGGCGATCTGGCCGGCGTGCGGGTTTACAAGCTCCGCATGGGCCACATGCCGTGCCTGCTTGCCTACCGCGTCCTGGATGAGGACACGCTCAAGCTGTTGATGGTCGGGCCACACGAAAACTTCTACCGCGACCTCAAACGAACCGAGCCCTGATCGTCGAGGCGGGAGCCGAACAGGCGCAACTCAGCCTGCGGCCCCAGGTCCTGCAGGACGGTGTGGCGGATGGCTTCGCGGGTTTCTTCGCTGAGTCGCATGGGGTGATTGGGTCAAACCGCTGCCAGGCGATCTACCGTGTCGGGAAACTTCTCGACCAAGCGAATGAGCAGGGCGGCTTGGGCGTTCGGCCTGGCCCGACCTTGCTCCCAGTTCTCCAGCGTGCGGGGGTTGGTCCGCAGGTAGCGGGCAAACACCGGGCGCGACAGATGCAGCCGCTCACGCAGAGCCAGCAGTTCGTCGGCTGTCACGGCAGGCGCCGGGTGGATTTCAATCTCGTGCGTGCGCAGCGTCTGCTTGCCGACACGGGTATCCGACAGGGCATTGAAGCCCTCGGAGATTTCTGCAAACAGGTTCCGTTTTTTCATCGCCTTGCCTCAAGTTCCGATTTCAGCATGCCCCTGAGCGCCTTCTTTTCGTCAGGGCTCAAGTCGGCCATTTCGCCCTTGTTGTACAAGGTGAAGAGCCAGAATTGTGAGCCGCCATCCCACCAGTAGTAAATCACCCGCAAGCCACCGCGCTTGCCCTTTGCCCGGCGCGTGTCACCATGCCGTAGCTTGCGCAAAATAAGCCCTGCAGGGGTGAAGGACTTCTCACTGCTATCATGCGAGCCATCAGACTTTGAGGGGAACTGGCATGAGACCTTCCGAAGCCTTGCAGGCGCACCGCTCCGCCATTCTCGACGTCATTCAGGCGCACCGGGCTCGCAACGCACGGGTGTTTGGCTCGGCGGCACGGGGGCTGGATACCAACACCAGCGACCTCGACATCCTGATCGACCCGACCCCCGACACCACACTGTTCGACATTGGCGCCATGCGTGCTGAGTTGGCCCAGTTGCTGGGGGTGCGGGTGGATGTTCTCACCCCCGGAGGCCTGCCCGAGAAATTTCGCCAGAAGGTGCTTGCCGAAGCCCGGCCGATATAAAAAGCGCATACCCCGAACTGCCGCTGTCTTCGGCCTACGAAATGCGCAATGCGCTGGCCCACGGCTATTTTCAGGTGGACCTGTCCATCGTCTGGAAAACGCTGGAGAAAGACCTGCCACCTCTGCAGCAGCAGATTGAAAGCATACATCGTTCGGCCCTCTGACCCAGCCCCACCCGAGGCTGCTACGCCCTGCCAGAGCCATTCATGCTTCCGCTCAGTTTTTATCCAGATACGCCCACATACATTGCCGAAAATAAAATATCTGTCGTATGATTTACGGCAATGATACCCCGCCGCATCGAATCCACCGTTCGGCAGCGCCTGGCCCAGGCCGTGCCTGCGGTGGTGTTGCTGGGGCCGCGCCAGGTGGGCAAGACCACGCTGGCGCGCCGCATCGCGGCCGACTGGCCGGGCGGTGCCGTCTACCTGGACATGGAGCGGCCCTCGGACCGGCGCCGCCTGGATGACGCTGAAGCCTACCTGCGGGCCCAGGCACCCCGGCTGGTGGTGATCGATGAAATTCACCGTGTGCCCGAATTGTTCCCGCTGCTGCGCAGCCTCATCGACGAGCGCCGCTCGGCCGGACAGCGGTGCGGCCACTTTCTGCTGCTGGGCTCGGCCGCGCTGGATCTGATGCGCCAGTCCAGCGAAACCCTGGCCGGCCGTGTCGCGTATCTGGACATGGCCCCGGTCACGGCCGACGAAGCCGAGGCGGCAGGCATTTCAGCCAACACCCTCTGGGGCCGCGGCGGGTTTCCCGACAGCCTGCTGGCCCCCGACGACGCGCTGAGCGCCACTTGGCGGCAGGACTTCATCCGCTCGTACCTGGAACGGGACGTGCCGATGTTCGCCCCCCGCATGCCCGCCGAAACCCTGGGCCGCCTGTGGACCATGCTGGCGCACCAGCAGGGCGGCCTGCTCAATTTGAGCCGGTTCAGCGCCAGCCTGGGCGTGAGCGCGCCCACCGTGGCCCGCTACGTGGACCTGCTGTCGGACCTGTACCTGGTGCGGCGGCTCATGCCGTGGTCGGCGAATGTGGGCAAGCGGCTGGTGAAGACCCCCAAGGTCTATGTGCGGGACAGCGGCCTGGTGCACGCCCTGCTGGGGCTGGCAACGGTGGATGACGTGCTCGGTCACCCGGTGGCGGGCCCCAGCTACGAAGGCATGGTGATCGAGACGCTGGTCCAGCGCCTGCCGACAGGCGCCAGGGCCTGGTTCTACCGCACCCACGACGGTGCGGAGATCGACCTGCTGATCGAACAGGGCGGGCACCCCACTGTGGCCGTGGAGGTGAAGCGCTCAAGCGCGCCATCCCCTGAGCGGGGGTTTTCCCAGGCCTGCAACGACCTGGGGGTTGCACACCGCTACGTGGTCCATCCCGGCCAGGATACGTTCCCTCTGCGCCACGGCGCGCAGGCCATCGGCCTGCTGGCGCTGACCGACGTGCTGGCTGCACGCCTGGGCCAACCGACCCATTAACCCCGCAGCAGTGCCACCGCCCCCGAGAAGGTGAAGAAGGCCAGCACGGTGGTAACGAGGATGATGCGCGCGATGCGGCCGTTGTCGGCGCCGAAACGCTCGGCCAGCAGGGACACGTTGCTGGCGCTGGGCAGCGCGGCCACCAGCACCATGGCCACCAGGGCCTGCGGCTCCAGCGGCACCCCCAGCTGGATGGCGGCCGAGCCCGCCAGCAGCACCAGCAGCGGGTGCAGCACCAGTTTCATGACCGCGATGGGCAGGTAGTGCCCAAGGGGCATGGGGTGGTCGGCCTGCATCTGCGAGCGCGCCAGCACCGCGCCGATGGTGAACAGCGCCACGGGCGAGGCGGCGTCGGCCAGCAGCCAGACGGTTTTCTCGATGGGCGCGGGAAAGGCGAACTGCGCCCACGACGCCGCCGCCCCGAGGATGATGGCCCAGGGCAGCGGGTTGACGACCACCCCGCGCAGCGCCTTGCCGGCCGCCGCCGCGGCGCCGCCCTCGCCTTCGTCGAGCCGCGACAGCGCAATGCACAGCGAGCTGGTGACCACCATGTCGACGGTGATGAGCACGATGACGGGGCCCATCTGGTCGGCGCCCAGCAGGGTGGCCAGCAGCGGCACGCCCATGAAGCCGGTGTTGGGAAAGGCGGCCACCAGGGCGCCCAGGGAAGCGTCGTTCCAGCGGATGACGCGGTTGAGCGACATGGCGATGGCGAACGCCACCATGACCAGCGCACACACCAGGTAGACGCCGGCCACGGAGGCGTCGAGCAGTTGCGCGATGGGCGTGGTGGAGCCGAAGCGGAACAGCATGGCCGGCAGCGCGAAGTACAGCACGAAGCTGTTGAGCCCGGGTATGGCCACCAGCGGCAGCAGGCCCTGGCGCGCGGCCACGAAACCGGCCAGCACGAGGGCGAAAAAGGGGAAGGTGACCAGCAGGATGTTCAGCACGCCCGCGATTGTCGCACCCGTTAAGATCGACCGCTTTGCGCTTCGTCCCCCACACGACATGACCGCCGGCCTCAACCTCGCCCAGCTCGAAGCCGTGAACCACCTCGGCGGCCCGTGCCTGGTGCTGGCCGGCGCCGGCTCGGGCAAGACGCGGGTGATCACGCACAAGATCGCGCGGCTGATCCAGGCCGGGCTGGCGGCCGAGCGCATTGCGGCCATCACCTTCACCAACAAGGCCGCCGCCGAAATGCGCGAGCGCGCGCGCCAACTGGTGGGCAAGCCGGCCAAGGACGTGCTGATCTGCACCTTCCACTCGCTGGGCGTGCGCCTGCTGCGCCAGGACGGCGCGGCGCTGGGGCTCAAGAGCCAGTTCTCCATCCTCGACACGGACGACATCACGTCGATATTGAAGGACTGCGGCGGCACCACCGACGCGGCCACCGCGCGCGGCTGGCAGTGGACCATCAGCGCCTGGAAGGGCGCGGGCCTGAACGCCGAGCAGGCGCTGGCCCAGGCGCGCGACGAGGCCGAGCGCCAGATCGCGCTGGTGATGGCGCGCTACGAAGAGCGCCTGAGCGCCTACCAGAGCGTGGATTTCGACGACCTGATCGCCCTGCCCCTGAAACTGCTGCAGCGCCACCCCGAGGTGCGCGAGAAGTGGCAGAAGCAGCTTGGCCACGTGCTGGTGGACGAGTACCAGGACACCAACGCCACGCAGTACGAGCTGCTCAAGCTGCTGGTGGGCGAGCGCGCGCGCTTCACCGCCGTGGGCGACGACGACCAGTCCATCTACGGCTGGCGCGGCGCCACGCTGGACAACCTCAAGCGCCTGCCGCAGGATTTCACGCAGCTCAGGGTGGTGAAGCTGGAGCAGAACTACCGCTCCACCAGCGCCATCCTGCGCGCGGCCAACGCCGTCATCGGCCCCAACCCCAAGCTGTTTCCCAAGACGCTGTGGAGCGAGCTGGGCGAGGGCGAGCCGGTGCGCGTGATCGCCTGCGACAACGAAGACCACGAGGCCGAGCGCGCGGTGGCGCGCATCCAGAGCATCCGCGCCGGTTCGGCGGCGTCGGGCACCGGCGGAGCCCAACACAAGGCGTTCAAGGACTTCGCCATCCTCTACCGCGCCAACCACCAGGCGCGCGCCTTCGAGACCGCGCTGCGCCGGGCGCAGATCCCGTACAAGGTGTCGGGCGGGCAGAGCTTTTTCGACCGCGCCGAGATCAAGGACCTGTGCGCCTGGCTGCGCCTGCTGGTGAACAACGACGACGACCCGGCCTTCCTGCGCGCCGTGACCACGCCCAAGCGCGGCATCGGGCACCAGACGCTGCAGCAGCTCGGCGCCTTTGCCACGCAGTACCGCCTGAGCCTGTTCGAGGCGCTGTTCTCGCATTCGCTGGGCGCGGCCGTGAACGCGCGCGCCGTGGCCGGCCTGCACGAGTTCGGGCGCACGGTGAACGCCCTGGAGCACCGCGCCCGCCACACCGTGGGCCACGAGGCGGCCCGGGCCTTCCTGACGGACTGGCTGAAAGACATCGGCTACGAGCAGCACCTCTACGACAGCGAGGACAGCGAGAAGCTGGCCGCCGCGCGCTGGAGCAACGTGATGGATTTCTGCGACTGGATGGCGCAGCGCTGCGGCGGCCAGATCGACGACACGGGCGGCATTGCCACCGAAAAGGAGCCCCGGACCATGCTGGAGGTGGCGCAGACGATTGCGTTGATCTCCACCATCTCGGAGCGCGAACAGGACCAGGACGTGGTGACCCTGTCGACCCTGCACGCGGCCAAGGGCCTGGAGTGGCCGCACGTGGTGCTGGCGGGCATCAACGAGGGCCTGCTGCCCTTCAAGCCCGACGACGAGGGCGACCCCGAGGCGCTGGCCCAGCGCATTCAGGAGGAACGCCGCCTGATGTACGTGGGCATCACGCGGGCGCAACACACGCTGGTGGTGAGCTGGCTCAAGCGCCGCAAGAAGGGGCGCGAGATGGTGCCGGGCCAGCCCAGCCGCTTCATCGCGGAAATGGCGCTGGACCAGGCCACCGTGCGCGAAGACCCGCGCGAGAAGCTTAAGGCCCTGCGCGCCGAGTTCGCGCAGCGCGCGGCCACGGTGCCAGGCGGAACCGCCTGATCAATCTGCCCAAATTATCATTTAAGGCGGAATGAAGGCCAAAATCTGAGGCCAAAATACCCATAGCAGTGTTTCCGTAAGGGGAATTTCGCCCTTGATCGGCCAATTGATTTATCATAACCGCCGTTGTTAATGATTTTTTCATGAGCCCATTCCGCTACACACGCCGCGCCGGCCTGGTCTGGCTGGCCCTGGTTCTTGGGACCTGGGGCACGCTGGTGCACGCCCTGGACACGCCCAAGGGCAAGGTGGTGCTGACGGTGTCGGGCCGCATCGGCGCGCACAACCAGGCCGGCCAGGCCGCCTTCGACATGGCCATGCTGGAGGCCATGCCGCAGAAGGTTTTTTCAACCCTGACGCCCTGGGACAAAGCCGAAGTCACGTTCAGCGGTCCCCTGCTGCGCGACGTGCTGGCCGCCGTGCGGGCACAGGGGCAGCAGATCCGGGCCACGGCGATCAACGACTACCGCATCCGGATTCCCGTGGCCGACAGCCAGCGCTTCGACGTGATCGTGGCCACGCGCATGAACGGTGCGCCGATGCCGGTGCGCGACAAGGGGCCGCTGTTCATCGTGTACCCCTTCGACAGCCGGGCCGAACTGCGCAGCGCAACGTATTTCGAGCGCTCGATCTGGCAACTCCGGTCGCTCGAACTGGAATAAGCCCCGCCACCACATGACCCCGCAGCACGACAGCCGGCGCTTCCTGCTGTGGCTGTCCGCCACCACCGCGGTGCTGGCGGCCGGCCTGGTCGCCATTGCGGTGGTGTTCCTGCGCCAGTCCGAGTCGGTCGAGGACTCGACCGAGCTGATGCAGGCGGACTCCGTCATCGCAATGACGTTCCAGCTCGAGCGCGAGTTCCTGCGCTTTCGCAACGAACTGCGCGTGGCGCTGAACACCCCCGGCGCGCCCGACTGGGACGCCGTGGTGGTGCGCTACGACATTTTTGCCAGCCGCGTTCGCCTGCTGCAGGACAACCCGACCACGGCGCGGCTGCGCGGCGTCGAGACCTACGAGGCGCTGCTGCCCCGGCTGGAGCGGCTGGTGGACCAGACCAACCCGTGGATGGACGCCCCCGAGGCCCACACAGCCGATCTGCGTGCGCTGCTGCGCACCACCCAGACGCTGGGGCCCGACGTGCAGGCCCTGTCGCTGGCGGCCAGCCACCTGGTGGCCCGGCAGATGGAAAGCAAGCTGCAACTGGTGCGGCTGCAGAAGCAGCTGATCACAGGGCTGACCGGTTTTCTGGTGCTGGTGCTGCTGGCTGCGGCCCTGGGCCTGCTGCTGCGCCAGCACCGCCAGGCCCGCGAACGGGAGGCGCTGGAGGCGTTGAACACGGCGCTGGTGCAGGCCAAGGAACAGGCCGAACGGGCCAGCCTGGCCAAGAGCCAGTTCCTGGCCAACATGAGCCACGAACTGCGCACGCCTTTCAACGGCATGCTGGGCATGATCAGCCAGCTGGAGGACAGCCACCTCACCGCCGAGCAGCGCGAACAGCTTCAGCTGGCCCGGGGGTCGGCCCACCACCTGCTGCAGGTGCTCAACGACATTCTGGACATGTCGGCGCTGGATTCGGGGAAGCTGCGCATCCAGGCCATGCCGGTGGATGTGTGCCGGCTGGTCACCGAAACCCACCGGCTGATGCGGGTGTCGGCGCAGCGCAAGGGCCTTGAGATGCCCCTGACGATCGACAGCGCCTGCCCCGCCTGGGTGCTGACCGACCCCACGCGGCTGCACCAGATCCTGCTGAACCTGCTAGGCAACGCGCTGAAGTTCACCGAGCACGGCCACATCGCCCTGCACCTGCGGGCACAGACCGAGGGCGGCGTGGCGCACTGGACGATCGAGGTGACCGATACCGGCATCGGCATGAGCGAAGTCACGCTTGCCCACCTGTTTCAGCGCTTTCATCAGGCCGACGACTCCGCGACCCGCCGTTACGGGGGCTCGGGCCTGGGGCTGGAGATCTCGCGCACGCTGGCGCGCCTGATGGGCGGCGACATCACGGTGGCCAGTGCCCCCGGGCAGGGGTCGACCTTCACCCTCGCGCTGCCCACCCCCTTGGCGCAGGCGCCGCAGGACGAGGCTGCGCCACCCGCCAACCCGCCGGCACCGGCAGGCGACGGCCCGTCGTGGCGGGTGCTGGTGGCCGAGGACCACCCGGTCAACCGCAGGCTGATGGGCATGGTGCTGGACAAGCTCGGACACCGGGCGACCTTTGCCGAAAACGGCCTGCAAGCGCTGGAGCGGGCCGCGCAGGAGGACTACGACCTGGTGCTGATGGACATCCACATGCCCGAAATGGATGGGCTGGAGAGCACCCGGCACATCCGGGCGCTGCCGGGCCCGCGGGGGCGGGTGCCGATCATTGCCGTGACCGCCGACGTGATGGACGACGCGCAGGCCCGGACCCGCGAGGCCGGCATGGACGATTTTGTGGCCAAGCCGGTGCAGAAGCAGCTGCTGACCGCAGCCATGGCCCGATGCATGGTGGCCCAGCGGGCGGCGGCCGACTGACCCCGCGCGCGACGCTACCAGCCCAGGCCCAGACGCAGCGGCAGGTAGACCGCCATGCCGCAGACGATGGTGCCCAGCACCCCGCCGCGCCAGAAGAACCAGGCCGCGCCGGCGGCGGCGGCGAACACGCGTGCGTCGCGCCAGGTGCCGATGAGCTCGCCCTGCGTCATGACCACCTCGGGCACGACCACGGCCGACAGCGCCGCGATGGGTGCGTACTGCAGGCCGCGCAGCGCCCAGCGCGGCAGGGTCCAGGGCTTGCTGGAGATCAGAAAGAAGCCGCGCGCGAGCACCGTGACCCCGGCCAGCCCGGCGATGACCACCACGGTCCAGAGGTCGGTTTCGGCGCTCATGCGGCCCCCTGCGGCATGCGGGGCGGCTGCGGCTTTTCCAGGGCCAGGCACAGGATCACCGCAGCGGCGATGGCCACCACGATGTTGAGCTTGAGCGGCAGCGCGTAGGCCACCACGGCTGCCGCACCCGCCACGGCGGCCGAGACGACGCGCAGCCGCGTGGTGGCCAGCGAGCACAGGATGCCCACCAGGCACAGGATGCCCGCGTAGCCCAGCCCCCATTCGGTGGGGATGAGGTTGGCCAGCGCCACCCCGACGATGCTCGCCCCCACCCAGCTCATCCAGTTCACCATGCAGTTGCCGGCCAGGTAGGCCTCCTGCTCGCGGTGTTCGGCGGCGGTGTGCCCCGGCTGGTGGAAGCGCTTGGTGAACAGCACGTAGCTGATGTCGGCGGTGAGGTAGCCGTGCGTGAGCCGCTGCCACAGGGGCAGGTGCATGAGGTAGGGGCGCAGGTGCAGGCTGAACACCACGAAGCGCAGGTTGACGCAGTACCCGGTGGCCAGGATGACCCAGGCGGGCGCGCCGGCCACGATGAGCGGAATGGCCGCAAGCTGCGAGCTGCCGGCAAAGACCAGCAGCGTCATGAGCAGGGACTCGACCACGCTCATGCCGGACTTGACCATGGCCACGCCGGTCATCAGGCCCCAGGCGGCGATGCCGGGCGCCTGGGGCAGCATGTCGCTGGCGCCGGAGCGGAAGGCGGGGTGGCGGTTGAGGCGTTGGGAGAGGAACACAAACGTATTATGTTAGACACCGAGCACCTGGCCTGTCGCGAGCGGGAAGCCGCGCAGGAAGTCGGCCACCGGCAGGCGCTTGCCGCCGGCGCGCTGCAGTTCGGTGAGCACCAGCACGCCGTCGCCGGTGGCCACGGCAATGCCGTCGGCACCCGCCGCCAGCACCTGGCCGGGCACAGCGCCCTGCGGCGAGGCCGCCGTGCCGGGATGCGCCCCCCAGACCTTGAGGGCCTCGCCGGCGACCACGGTGCCTGCCCCCGGAAAGGGGACGAAGGCGCGCACGCGCCGCGCAATGTCCTCGGCCGGCCGGTGCCAGTCGATGGCCGCCTCGGCCTTGTCGATCTTGTGCGCGTACGTGACGCCTTCGGCCGGCTGCGGCTCGGGATGCAGACCGCTGCTGGCCGCGCGGTGCAGCGCTTCGACAATGAGCCGGCCCCCGAGCACGGCCAGACGGTCGTGCAGGCGGGCGGTGGTGTCGTCGGGGGCGATGGGCACGGCCTCGGCCAACAGCTTGTCGCCGGTGTCCAGGCCCTCGTCCATCTGCATGATGGTCACGCCGGTTTCGGCGTCGCCGGCCTCGATGGCGCGGTGGATGGGCGCCGCGCCGCGCCAGCGCGGCAGCAGGGACGCGTGGATGTTCAGGCAGCCCAGGCGCGGCAGCGCCAGCACCCAGCGCGGCAGGATCAGGCCGTAGGCGGCCACCACCATCGCGTCGGGGCGGGCCGCCTCCAGGGCGGCGAGCGCGGCGGCGGCCTCGTCGGGGTATTTGCCGTCCAGACGCAGGCCGTGCGGCTGCGCGACCGCGATGCCACGGGCCTGGGCCAGTTGCTTGACGGGCGAGGCCTGCAGCTTCATGCCCCGGCCGGCCGGGCGGTCGGGCTGGGTCAGCACCAGCGGGACGTTGAAGCCCGCGTCGAGCAGGGCCTCCAGCGCCGTGGCCGCAAATTCCGGCGTACCGGCAAACACCACGTTCATGCGGGGGCCCTCAGCGAGCGGCTTCGCGCTCGGCCTTGAGCAGCTTGGTCTTGATGCGGTTGCGCTTGAGCGGCGACAGGTATTCCACGAACACCTTGCCCATGAGGTGGTCCATCTCGTGTTGCAGACACACGGCCAGCAGGCCCTCGGCCTCGATGGTGCGGCTCTGCCCATCGCCGTCGAGCGCGCGCACGCGCACGGCCAGGGAGCGTTCCACGCCGTCGTAGATGCCGGGCACCGAGAGGCAGCCCTCCTCGCCCTTGCGTTTTTCCTCGCTGGCCCATTCGACCACGGGGTTGATGACCACAAGCGGCTGGTTGCGCTCCTCGCTCACGTCGATGACGATGACGCGCTCGTGCACATCGACCTGGGTGGCCGCCAGCCCGATGCCATTGGCCGCGTACATGGTGGCCAGCATGCGCTGCACCAGTTCGCGCACGCGGTCGTCCACGGTCGCCACAGGGCGGGCGACGGTGTGCAGGCGCGGATCGGGGTAGCGCAGGATGTCCAGGGGAGCGGTATCGGTCATACGGGTCGGCATATGTCGCTATTTTCGCCACTTTTGGCCCCCCGTTCAGCGGTGGGGGCGTTTTATCATTGCCATAAATGGGGCTTGGACGCAAAATCAAAAGTGCATCGGACCGAGCCGGGCCCGATCGGGGGGAGGGGTGCGTGGCAAGCCTCCCTGCACGGCGGGCCCTACCGCAGCCAACGAGACGCATATGACAGCACCTATTTCCGCTCCATCGACCTCCCTTGCGGCGCTTGCCCCGGCACCGGCAACCCCTGCGGCCCGCCGCCGCAGCCTGCGCTGGGGCGCCCTGGGTCTGGCGGCGCTCGTGGCCTGTGGCGCTGCCCTGGCCCAGGCCAGCCGCTACCCGATCACCCCGGACCAGCGCAGCACCGCGCAGCAGGTGGCGCAGGCCGGCGTGCCGCTGAGCGAACTCTCCCCCAACGCCCCGGACCGCTACACCGTCAAGCGCGGCGACACGCTCTGGGACATTTCCTCGCTGTTCCTGCAACGCCCCTGGCGCTGGCCCGAGCTGTGGGGCATGAACCTGCAGCAGATCCGCAACCCCCACCTCATCTACCCCGGCCAGGTGCTGGTGCTCACGCGCATCGGCGACCGCGCCACGCTGTCGCTGCACCAGCCCGACGGCATACCCACGGTGAAGCTCTCGCCCAGCATCCGCGCCGAAAACCTGGCCGACGCCGCGATTGCCCCGATCGCCCTCAATGTGATCGAGCCCTTCCTGGCCGAGCCCCTCATCGTGGACAAGGCCACCTACGACTGGGCGCCGCGCATCGTGGCCACGCAAGAAGGCCGCGTGCTGCTCAGCCGCGGTGACCGCGCCTACGCGCGTGGCCATTACAACGCGGACGGCACCCTCAAGGGGGTGGCACTGAGCGACGCCAAGGGCGAACCGCGCGAGTTCCGGGTGTTCCGCAACGCGGTGCCCATCACCGACCCGACCACCGGCGAGGTTCTGGCGCACGAAGCGCAGTTCATCGGCAAGGCCGTGCTCGCCCGTGGCGAGAGCCGCCCCGCCAGCGGTGCCCCGGCGCCACAGGGGCAACCGCCGGCCGAAGTGGTGCCGGCCACCATCGACATCGTGCTGGCCAAGGAAGAAATGCGCGTGGGCGACCGCCTGCTGCCCGAGCCCCCCCGCACGGTGCCCACCTACGTGCCCCGTGCGCCCGAAACCCCGCAGAGCGGGCAGATCGCCGCACTGCACGGTTCGCCCGTGCGCTACGCCGGCCAGCACCAGGTGGTGGTGCTGAACCGGGGCGCCCGCGACGGCCTGGCGCGCGGCCATGTGCTGGCCATCCTCAAGGACGGCAGCGTGGTGCCCGACCGCACCGACGGCCAGCAACCGCTGGCCCTGCCGGGCGAGCGCAATGGCCTGATGATGGTGTTCCGGGCCTTTGACCGCGTCTCCTACGCCCTGGTGCTGCAGATCACCGACGGCGTGAAGGTGGGCGACCGCTTCACCCAGCCCTGAAGCGGCGCCGGCCAGGGCGTTGATGCGCGACGGTGAACTGGGCGCCTGGTTGCGCCTGACGCTGACCCCGGGGGTGGGAAACGCCACCGCCCGCAAGCTGCTGGCTGCCTTCGGCCTGCCGGAACAGGTCTTTGCCCAACCCGAGGCCGCCCTGGCCACCGTGGTGGGGCCGGCCCTGGCGCCAGCGTTGCAGACCGCCCCCGAGGGCTGGATGGCCCTGTGGGACACCACCCGGCAGTGGCTGGCGCAGGCTCCCGGGAAACACCACGTAGTCGCCCTGGGCGACCCGGACTACCCACCGGCCCTGCTGGAAACCGACGACCCACCCCTGCTGTTCTACCTGCTGGGGCAACGGGCGGCCCTGTCGCACCCGCACAAGGTGGCGCTGGTGGGCAGCCGCAACCCCACGCCGCAGGGCGCCGACAACGCGCGCCGCTTTGCGCAGGCCCTGGCACAGGCCGATGTGTGCATCGTTTCCGGCCTGGCCCTGGGCGTGGATGGCGCCGCGCACGAAGGCGCGCTGGAAGGCGGCGGCACGACCCTGGCCGTGGTGGGCACCGGGCTGGACCGCGTGTATCCCAAACGCCACCTGGCGCTGGCCCACCGCATCGCGGAACACGGCGCGCTGCTGAGCGAGTACCCCCTGGGCACGCCCCCGCTTTCGCCGAATTTTCCGAAGCGCAACCGCATCATCGCGGGCCTGTCGCAAGGCACACTGGTGGTGGAAGCGGCGCTGCAGTCGGGCTCGCTGATCACCGCCCGGCTGGCGGCCGAGCAGGGGCGCGAGGTGTTCGCCATTCCCGGCTCCATCCACGCGCCGCAGTCCAAGGGCTGCCACGCGCTGATCCGCCAGGGGGCCAAACTGGTCGAGTCGGCGCAGGACGTGCTGGAAGACCTGCGCCTGAGCGCTCCGCCGGCCCACCCGGTTCACGAGCCTGCCGGAGAACACGCGCCGCACCCGGAACAGGCGCTGCTCGACGCCCTGGGTTACGACCCCACCGGGTTGGACGCCCTGCAGGCCCGCACCGGGCTGGACACCCCCACGCTGCAGGCGCGACTGCTGGAACTCGAACTCGACGGCAGGTTGCGGCGCCTGCCCGGCGGCCTGTTTCAGCAGATCGCCGGCGCCTGAAGGGCCGCCCCGCCGAGGCCAGCGTTTAAGAAACTTTTAGGATTTTCTTAAGCATTCCTTAGCAGCGCGCCGCTGCCCCGGTTCCTACACTGCCTCGCATGGCCACGCCGCATGGGGCGGCGACGGTCAGCACACAGGCAGCGGGCCTTTCCCGCACCAGGAATCCGTCATGCAATTCAACCCGACCGAAATCCACCAGGTGGCCACGGCCACCGCCCTTCCCGCCTCCGATGCGCCGCGCGTGGACCTCTACGCCGGCATCCACAAGGCCCTGCGCGCCTTCATGAGCGAAACGCTGCTGTCCCTGGGGCGCGCCGACCCGCGCGACGATCAGGACATCGCCCAGGCGGCCGAGGGCGTCGAGGCCCTGATGGCCATGTGCCAGGCCCACCTGGAACACGAAAACGCCTTCATGCACCCGGCGATCGAGGCGCGCGCACCGGGCACCTCGGCCGAGGCCGGACACCACCACGGGGAACAGCAGGCACTGATCCGCGCCCTGGCCACACGGGCCCAGGCCCTGCCCCGCACCGATGTCGTGGCACGCGAGCCCGCCACCCTGCGGCTGTACCAGGACCTGTCGGCCTTCGTGGCGGACAACCTGCAGCACATGCTCGTGGAGGAAACCGCGCACAACGCCGCCCTGTGGGCGCACTACACCGACGAGGAGCTGACCGCGCTGCACGGGGCCCTGGTGGCCTCGATCGAACCGGCCGAGATGATGGCCGTGCTGCGCTGGCTGGTGCCCTACATGAATCCGGCCGAACGGCTGGACCTGCTGCAGGGCATGCGCCAGAATGCCCCGGCCCCGGTGTTCGATGCCGTGCTGGACCATGTGCAGCCGCACCTGAGCGCGCACGAGTGGGAGAAGCTGCGCCGAGGACTGGGCCTGCCCCCCGTTGCGGGGCTGGTGGAGGCCTGACCTGTTTGCGCAAGCGCGCTCAGGCCGCCACTTCCACCAGCTCCACCGGGCGCAGCACGTCAAACCGGAAGCGCCCGCGCCCGGTCTTCTCGATGCACAAGGCCGGACACTGTTCGCGCAGGCGCCGCTGCAACAGCAGCAGACGCGCCTCCAGGTTGTCGGCCAGATCGGGGAGCCGCAGCGCCGGGTCCAGCCGCAGTTCGCGGTTGGCGAAGACCTGCCGCCCGCGTTCCTGGTGGTCGCGCAGGAGCTTCCACAGGATGGCCCCCGCCACCCCCTTGATGAGGTAGGCGTCGTCAATGAACACGCTGTCGTTGATGCGGTAGTGCCGCACCCGCATCGCGGGCCCCTGGGGGGGCTGGGCCGAGCGCACCGCAACGGGCCCGCCCGGGGCAGGGGTTTCGACCGATTCCGTGCTGGCCTGCATCAGGTCGATCGCCGCCCCCAGTTGCCCCGCCAGCGCCACCAGAACGTCTTCGTCCTCGAAGCTGAAGCGCAGTTCCCGGGGACTCTCGACGAACAGCACCCCCAGCAATTGCCCGGCCGAGACGATGGGCACCGCCAGCTGACTCTGCGGCGCCGAAAGCCCGGGGTAGGGGATGTCGGTGCCTGGGGGTACGCCGGACACGCCGGCCGGCAGGCTGTTGCGCATGGCCTGGCTGTACAGGTGGGCACTCGTCATGTGCATGATACGCACCGGCGTGCGCTCGCGCGCCGCCACGCCGACGACCCCCTCGCCCAGCGCGATCTCGGAGCCGACCCCGGACGCGGCATAGCCTCGGCTGGCCACCGTGTAGAGCCGTTGCGACACCGGGTCGAGCATCAGCACCATGGCGTGCGGCACGCCCATGTCCTGCTCCAGAACATCCAGTGCGGTATCGAGCAAGGCGTCCAGCGTGACACATTGGGCCAGACGCACGCTGCCCCGCCGCAACGCCCCCACCAGGCCGCACCGGGGCGGGGGCGCGGGCAGCGGCTGACCCTCGATCCGCTCGATCTCCAGCACCTCGTAGATGTCGGAGCCGCGCAGGTGGAACACGCCGTCCATGCCGCTGTGCGAGGCGATGCCGGCGAGCTGGGCCTTCATGCTCTCGAACACCGGTCCGCAGGCCTCGGTGCGCAGGTAGCGCAGGTGCAGGCGGTAGAACTGCGCGATCACCGGGTGCAGCAGCAGCACCGTGGCGCGCGGATTGGCCAGGATGTTCTGCCGTGTCTTGTTGAAGAACTGGAACGACAGCGCGACATGGGACTCGTCCACGTAGAACACCTGGGAGATGTAGGCCACGTTGGGGGTGCCATCGCTGGCGCAGGTGGCCATCATGGCCGGGATCACCCCCTCCAGACAGGGGCGCAGCTCGTTGAGCGACAGGGTCATGCGGCGGGGCTCCCGGGCAAGGGCTGGCCGGCACGGGGGCCCGGCGTCTGGTCGAACGCCTGTTCGGGGGCGAACTCCAGCGCCACGACGTCGTCCAGCCGGCAGGCCAGCATGGCCCGGGCAAAGTCGGCGCCAAAACCCACCCGGGACAATTCCTGCTGCATCGACGCCAGGTAGGCCTCGAGCACCGGGCGGTCGTCGTCGCGGGCCTCCCGCAGGGTCACGTTCCGGGCCTTGACCTGAACCGTGCGGTGGCTGTATGGCTCGCTGAACACCACCGCCACCCGGCCGGTGCTGGCCACGTCCTGCAGCAACTGCCGCGACTGCCCACGGTTCAGGAACACCGTGATCCGGGCGCCGTCCGGCGACATCTGGCTGCCAACCGCACGCATGACGCTGGGCGTGAAATCGAGCGAGCAGGCGCTGACGATGACCGACACCCCACGCCGCATCATCGCGAGCAGGTCGGCATTCAGGCATACAGGGGCGGGGGCGACATCCATGGCATTCCGTCATCGGGACAGAAAATGCCAGGGATGATATCCGGACCGGCGGGCAGCGCCTAGCCCGCGGCCGCACCGCGTGGGAAGGTCAGACCACCGCGCCGGCGTTCGGGTCGTCGGGATCGCCGGGCTTGGCGGTGGCGGTGGGCTTGATCAGATCCTCGCGGCGTATGCCCAGCCACATGGCCACCGCAGAGGCCACGAACACCGAGGAATAGATGCCGAACATGATGCCGATGGTCAGCGCCAGTGCGAAGTAGTACAGGGTCGGGCCACCGAACAGGAGCATGGAGACCACCATCATCTCGGTCGAGCCGTGGGTGATGATGGTGCGGCTCATGGTGGAGGTGATGGCGCGGTCGATGACCTGCTTGGTAGTCATCTTGCGCTGAAGCCGGAAGGTCTCGCGAATGCGGTCGAAGATCACCACCGATTCGTTGACCGAATAGCCCAGCACCGCCAGCACAGCCGCCAGCACCGCCAGCGAGAACTCCCACTGGAAGAAGGCGAAGAAGCCCAGGATGATGACGACGTCGTGCAGGTTGGCCACGATGGCGGCCACGGCGTACTTCCACTCGAAACGGAAGGCGAGGTAGATCATGATGCCCAGCACCACGAAGCCCAGCGCCATCAGGCCGTCCTCGACCAGTTCCTTGCCCACCTGGGGGCCGACGAATTCTGTGCGGCGCAGTTCCACCGCCGGGTTCTGCGCCTTGAGCGCGGCCAGCACGGCCTCGCTCTGCTGGCCCGAAGTCTGCCCGGACACGATGGGCAGGCGCATGAGCACGTCGCGCGAGGTGCCGAAGTTCTGCACCGGCACTTCGGCATAACCCAGGCCCGAGATGACCTCGCGCACCGCCGACAGGTCGGCCGGCTGCTCGTAGGCCACTTCCATGACGGTGCCGCCGGTGAACTCGACCGACAGGTTGAGCCCGCGCGTGACCAGGAAGAAGACGGCCAGCACGAAGGCCGTGAGCGAGATCACGTTGAGCACCACGGCGTGGCGCATGAACGGGATGTCTTTCTTGATGCAGAAGAAGTCCATGGTTTGTGTTCCTGTTCAGTCGGCCTTGGCCGCCGTGACGCCGTCTTTCCACACCGTGCCGATGGACACGCGCTTGAGCTTCTTCTGCCGGCCGTACCAGAGGTTGACCAGGCCGCGCGAGAAGAACACGGCCGAGAACATGCTGGTGAGGATGCCGATGGAATGCACCACGGCGAAGCCGCGCACCGGACCCGAGCCAAAGGCCAGCAGGGCCAAGCCCGCCAGCAGCGAGGTGACGTTGGAGTCCAGGATGGTGCCCCAGGCGTTGTCGTAGCCGGCGTTGATGGCCGTCTGCGGTGCCGAGCCGTTGCGCAGTTCCTCGCGGATGCGTTCGTTGATGAGCACGTTGGCGTCGATCGCCATGCCCAGCGCCAGCGCCATGGCGGCCATGCCGGGCAGGGTGAGCGTGGCCTGCAGCATGGACAGCACCGCCACCAGCAGCATCAGGTTGAAGGCCAGCGCAAGGCTGGAGAACACCCCGAACATCATGTAGTACACGCAGATGAAGGCCACCACGGCGATGAAACCCCACATCACGCTGTTGAAGCCCATTTCGATGTTTTCCTGGCCGAGGCTGGGACCGATGGTGCGCTCCTCGACGATCTCCATCGGGGCCGCGAGCGAACCGGCGCGCAGCAGGAGGGCGGTGTCGTTGGCCTCGACGGTGGTCATGCGCCCGGAGATCTGCACCCGGCCGCCGCCGATCTCGGAGCGGATCACGGGCGCGGTGACCACCTCGCCCTTGCCCTTCTCGAACAGCAGGATCGCCATGCGCTTGCCGATATTCTCGCGCGTGATGTCGCGGAAGATGCGCGCGCCCTTCGCATCGAGCGTGAGGTGCACCGCCGGCTCCTGGGTCTGGCCGTCGAAGCCGGCCTGCGCGTCGGTGAGGTTCTCGCCGGTGAGGATGACGTCGCGCCGGGTGATGACGGGCTGGCCGCTGCGGTCCAGGTGGCGCTCGGAACCGAAGGGCACCGGTCCCTGGCCGCGTTCGGCCGCCAGGCCCTCAGGACTTTCGTCGACCATGCGCACCTCCAGCGTGGCGGTGCGGCCCAGGATGTCCTTGGCCTTGGCGGTGTCCTGCACCCCGGGCAGTTGCACCACGATGCGGTCCAGCCCCTGCTGCTGGATGATGGGTTCGGCCACACCGAGTTCGTTGATGCGGTTGTTGAGCGTGGTGATGTTCTGCTTGAGCGCCTGGTCCTGGATGCGGCGCGCGGCATCGGGGCGCAAGGTGGCGGTGAGCGTGCGCTCGCTGCCCTCGGGCGACGCGACCACCTGCAGGTCGGCGAAATCGTCCTGCAGCACCTTGAGCGCCGCAGCCTGGGTCTCGGCGTCACGGAACCGCAGTTCGATGGCCTGTCCGTCGCGCCGGATGCCGGCGTGGCGCACGTTCTTGTCGCGCATCGTCGTGCGGATGTCGCCCGCCAGGGCCTCGGCGCGCTTGTCCAGGGCCGCGGGCATGTCGACCTGCAGCAGGAAGTGCACGCCCCCCCGCAGATCCAGACCCAGGTACATGGGCGCGGCGTACATGCCCTGCAGCCAGGCCGGCGTGCGCGGAAGCAGGTTGAGCGCCACCACGTGCGTCAGGTCGGCCGGGTCGGGGTTGAAGGCGCGGTCGATGGCATCGCGGGCAACGATCTGGGTGTCGGTGGTCTCGAAGCGCACCTTGACCGACTGGCCGTCGAACTGCACCGCCGCCGGCGTGATGCCCTGCTCGGCCAGCACCTGCTCGACGCGGGTGACGGTGGCCGCGTCCACGCGCACCGTGGCCTTGAGCGCCGACACCTGCACCGCCGGGGCCTCGCCGTAGAAGTTGGGCAGCGTGTAGATCGTGGCGATCAGCAGCGCGGTCACGATGACCACGTACTTCCACAGCGGGTATCGGTTCATGAGCGAGGGGCTCCGCTAGAAAAGGCAAACGGCCGGACCTGGGCCCAGCCGCTGGGAAGGAGGCAGGCGTCGGGCTTACTTGATGGTGCCCTTGGGCAGCACCTGGACCACGGCCGTGCGCTGCAGTTGGATCTCGGTGCCGGCGGCCAGTTCCACGCCGATGTAGACGTCGCCCACCTTGGTCACCTTGCCCAGGATGCCCCCGGCGGTGACGACCTCGTCGCCCTTGGCCAGGGCCTCGACCATGGCCTTGTGCTCCTTCTGGCGCTTCATCTGGGGGCGGATCATCACGAAGTACAGCACCACGAACATCAGCACCAGCGGCAGCAGGCTGAACAGGCTGGAGGTGGTGTCGCCACCGGCGGCTTGGGCGTATGCGGAAGAAATGAACACGGTTGTCGTCCTGGTTGATCGATGAACGGAAAACGTTGCCGCAACGGCGCGGCATCGGCAACCGGTCATTTTAAGCGGATGGGCACCGGCCGTTGGAAACGGCGGTAGGATGCCACCACAAGAGCAGCCTACCGGAGACGCGATGACCGACCCTGCCCACCCCCACGACCACAGCCACCTGTCCGACATGGACGTGCGGGTGCGCGCCCTCGAAACCCTGCTGACACGCAAGGGCTACCTCGACCCGGCGGCGCTGGACCGCATCATCGAAACCTACGAAACCCGGGTCGGCCCGCACAACGGCGCCCGTGTGGTGGCCAAGGCCTGGCACGACCCCACCTACCGCGACTGGCTGCTGCGGGACGCCACCGCCGCCATCGCCAGCCTGGGCTACACCGGCCGCCAGGGGGAACACATGGTGGCCGTGGCCAACACACCCGAAGAACACCACATGGTCGTCTGCACCCTGTGCAGTTGCTACCCCTGGCCGGTGCTGGGGCTGCCGCCGGTCTGGTACAAGAGCGCGGCCTACCGCTCGCGGGCGGTGATCGACCCGCGCGGCGTGCTGGCCGATTTCGGCGTGACGCTGCCCGCCGGCACCCGCATCCGCGTCTGGGACTCGACCGCCGAGGTACGCTACCTGGTGCTGCCGATGCGGCCCGCCGGCACCGAAGGCTGGAGCGAGGCCGAACTGGCCCGTCTGGTGACGCGCGACGCGATGATCGGCACCGGCCTGCCGCTCGACCCGCAGGCGCTTGCCGAAGAGGCCCTGCCATGAACTCGGTGCACGACATGGGCGGCATGCAGGGCTTTGGCCCGGTGCTGCCAGAACCGAACGAGCCGCTGTTCCACGCCCCCTGGGAAAAGCGCGCACTAGGCATCACCCTGGCCATGGGTGCGTGCGGCCTGTGGACCATCGACCACAGCCGTTCGGCGCGCGAATCGCTGCCGCCCGCCGTCTATCTTGGTGCCTCGTACTACGAGATCTGGCTGCGGGCGCTGGAGAAGCTGATGCTGGAACGCGGGCTGGTGACGCCCGAAGAACTGGCCATCGGCAAAGCGCAAGGCCCCGCCGCCCCCCTGCCCCGCGTGCTGCAGGCCGCAGACGTGGACACGGCGCTGGGGCGCGGCACCTCGGCAGAGCGCCCCGCCAACCCGCAGGGTGCCGCGCCGCAATTTGCGCCGGGCGACCGGGTACGTGCCGTCAATGCCCACCCCAGCGGCCACACCCGGCTGCCGCGCTACGTGCGCGGCCACATCGGCACGGTGGAGGCGGTGCGCGGCTGCCACGTGTTCCCCGACACCCACAGCCACGGCCTGCGCCCGCCGTTCGACGAGACCGCCCACTGGCTCTACACCGTGGTGTTCGACGCGCGCGAGCTCTGGGGCCCGCAGGCCGATGCCCGAGGCACGGTGAGTGTGGATGCCTGGGAACCCTACCTGGAACCCTGCCCGCCTGGGGCCTGAGCCATGCAACCCGCCACTGCCCTTGACGAGATGAGCCGCGCCTGCGGCGAACTGCTGCCCCTGCCGCCGCGCCACGACGACGAACCGGTGTTTTCCGCCCCCTGGCAGGCCCATGCCTTCGCCATGGCGGTGCACCTGCACGCCCAGGGCCTGTTCACCTGGCCGGAATGGGCCGCGGCCCTGAGCGCACAAATCCACGGCCAAACCCTGCCGGCCGACACCCCGGAAGACGACGGCACGCGCTACTACGCCCACTGGCTCAACGCGCTGGAAAAGCTGGTGATCGACAAACAGGCCGGCACCGCCGCACAGATCCATGCGCTGGAACACGCCTGGGAGGCCGCAGCCGAACGCACCCCGCATGGCCAGCCGATCGAGCTGCGCGCGGGCGAACTGGACGATCTGCTCAGGCCTTGAAGGCTGGGCCTTCAGTTCGGGTGCCCGTCCACCACCACGGGCACGGGCTTGATGCGCACGCCCCACAGTACGCCGGTCACCAGCAGGCCGATGCCGACCAGGGTGGCGAAGGCCGGCCACTGGCCGCGCCAGAGGAAAGCGTAGGCCAGCGCCGCCAGGGTCTCGAACACGATGAGCTGGCCGGCCAGCGCCGTGGGCAGGCGCTGGCTGGATTCGTTCCAGCACAGGGTGCCCAGCCACGAGGCCAGCAGACCGACGGCGACCATCAGCGCCACGAACACCTCGGGGCGCGGGCCGAACGGCATGCCGAAAGCATCGCCCCGCCCGGCCATCGCGCCCCACAACAGCAGGTAACCCAGCAGCGCCAGCGGCAGCGTGGCGAGCCCCTGCGCCGTGGCCCAGGCGCGCGGGCTGCGGTCGGGGTGGTGGCGCAGCCAGTCGGCGTTGTGCAAGGGGTACCAGGTCCAGCAGACCACCGCACCGACGCCCAGCACGATGCCGAAGGCATAGCGGGACGGATCGAAGCCGTCCCCGGCCATCAGCGCCGCCAGTTCGGTCTGGTTCACCAGCGCAATGCCCAACCCGATCAGGACCAGCGCAGGCAGCAGACGCCGCCACGGCAAGCGCCCGTCGCGGCGGGCGTTGCGCAGGTTGGCCGTGACGGCGATCACCACCGGCAGGGTGCCGATGATCATCGTCGTCAGCGGCCCGCCGGTGCGCTGGATGGAACCGGCCAGGCACAGGTAGTACAGCAGGTTGCCGATCGCGGCCAGCTTGAGCGCCTGCCACCAGTCGGCCCGGGTGAGCTGGCGCAGGGCGCGGCGGTCGGGCCAGGCCAGCGGAATGCACAGCAGACCGAACGCCAGGTAGCGCGCCACCGACTGCAAGGCCGCCGGGTACTCGGGCAGCATGAGGGGCGACACGAACACCAGACCCCACAGCAGACCCGCCGCCAGCGCAAACACCACCCCCCACGCCATGCTGTCCTCTCTGTTCGTCCCAAACCTGGGAGTCTAGGGCCTCGGCCGTGCGCCGGCTTCAGCGTCCCAACCTGTCCGAGCGCCATTGCTCAAGCTGTCTGCGGTCGTGCGCGCCCTCGGCCTCGACGGAATCCTGGGGCAGCTGCCTGAGACATTCCTCCAGCGCCTCGGGCTCCGGTGTCTGCTGGGTGGGCTGCACGGCGGGCCCCTGGGGCGAACGACCATCCCACACATAGGGGTTGCCGAACACCGGCGGGTCGGGCAGGCAGTCGTTCTTGTAGATCGGCGGGCCTTCGGCATCAAAGGGCTGGAACGAGATCGTTTTCTCGAAGACCAGGGGTTGTCCGGTCGGTGTCGGCGGCAGTCTGGGCATGTTCTCGATGGCCTGGCGGGCCAGCTGTTCGGCCACGGCCGATGTCGTCCACAGCGTTTCGAGCCGCACCAGCGTGCCGTCCGGGGCGATCTCGATCCGGAACCGGACCACACCCTGGTCCGGCCCCTCGAACGCGGTGCCCATCATGCTGCGGACCTGCTGTCCCCAGGTGTAGCGGTAGCGCTTGCTGTTCTTCAGCGTGTAGGTGGCGGCCAGGGCCCACTCCTCGGCCGTCGGCGCGGGCGGCGCCTCCATGAACGCCGGCGCAGGTGCAGGCGCGACCGGCTCTGGCGCCCGGTCGAGCGCAAGGGCGGTAGCGGGTTGCGGGTCGGACAGCGCGGCGGGTTCCGGGGGGGCAGGCACCGCCTGCAGATACATCACGCTGTCATCGGGCGCGGTGGGTTCCGGCTTGTCGGTGCGAACGGGTTGCCAGCCCCCCACCAGGAGCAGGGCCAGCGCGTGCAGGGCAACGGAAAAGAGGATCGCCAGCAGGTGCTGGCTTCTGAGGGTGTGCATGTATCGTCCGGTACACCGACACCCGCCCTGTGCGCGGGCAGGTGCCGACCCCCGCGATCATGCCACCTGCCGCTGGGTACCGCCGTCGTGCCACTGGGCCATGAGGCCCTGCCAGCGGCTGCGTGCCGCCGCCAGGTTTCGTTCCTTCACGTGGCCGTACCCCTTGATCTGATCGGGAATGCGGGCGATCTCCAGCGCCAGGGCGTGGTTGCCGGCGTCCAGGGTGGGAAGCAGCGCCTGGATGCAGTCCTCGTACTCGCGGATCAGGGCGCGCTCGGCGCGGCGCTCCTCGGTGCGCCCGAAGGGGTCCAGCGCGGTGCCGCGCAACGCCTTGAGACGCGCCAGCACGCCGAACGCCTTCATCACCCAGGGGCCGTAGGGGCGCTTGACCAGTTCGCCCTTGCTGTTGCGCTTGGCCAGCAGCGGCGGCGCCAGGTGGAATTTGAGCTGGACATCGCCTTCGAACAGAGACGCGATTTTTTGCTGGAAAGCGCCGTCGGTGTAGAGGCGTGCGACCTCGTATTCGTCCTTGTAGGCCATGAGCTTGAACAGGTTGCGGGCCACGGCCTCGGTCAGGGCGGACCTGCCCAGCACCGATTCGGCGGCCTGCACGCGGCGCACGAAGACGCTGTAGCGCTCGGCGTAGGCGGCGTTCTGGTACGCCGTGAGGAACGCGACACGGCGCTGGAGCAGGTGCGCCACTGTCTCGCGCGGCTTGAGTTCGACCACCTGCGAAGGGGTCAGCAAGGCCTGCACCCGGGCCCAGTCGTGTGCGGCCTGGCGGCCCCACTCGAAGGCCAGCTTGTTCTGCTCGACGGCCACCGCATTGAGCTCGATGGCGCGCATCAGCGAGGCGCGCGTCAGCGGCAGCCAGCCCTTCTGCCACGCATAGCCCAGGATCATGGGGTTGATGAACAGGGTGTCGCCCATGAGCCGGCCGGCCACGGCGTCGGCGTCGAAGGCGCTCACGCCGCCCAGGCCCACGGCCTGTGCAATCGCGGCGGCGCACTGCTCCTGGGGGTTCTGCCAGCCGCCGTTCTTCACGAAGGCCGCCGTCGGGGTGGCGTGGCTGTTGAGCGCCACATGGGTGCGGCCCTCGCGCATGCGCAGCGTGGTTTCCTTGCCCGCCGTGACAATGGGGTCGCACCCCAGGATGAGGTCGGCCGCGGCCATGCCCACACGGGTGGTGCGGATGTCGTCCTGGCGCTCGGCGATGAGCACGTGGCTCCACGTGGCGCCGCCCTTCTGGGCCAGACCGGCGGAGTCCTGCGTGACGATGCCCTTGCCTTCGATGTGCGCGGCCATGCCCAGCAACTGGCCGATGGTGATGACGCCGGTGCCCCCCACGCCCGCGACCACGATGCCGTAGGCCGTGGCGGCGCTGGGCAAGGCGGGCTCGGGCAGTTCGCCCAGCGCCAGGGGCGAAGGTGCGCCCGCGCCCTTGGCCTTCTTCCTGAGCTGCCCGCCCTCGACCGTGACGAAGCTGGGGCAGAAGCCCTTGAGGCAGCTCATGTCCTTGTTGCAGGTGTTCTGGTTGATGGTGCGCTTGCGGCCGAACTCGGTTTCCAGGGGCTCCACGCTCAGGCAGTTGCTCTGCACGCTGCAGTCGCCGCAGCCCTCGCACACCGCCTCGTTGATGACCACGCGCCGGGCCGGGTCGACCAGGGTGCCGCGCTTGCGGCGGCGGCGCTTCTCGGTGGCGCAGGTCTGGTCGTAGATGATGACGGTGCAGCCCTTGATCTCGCGGAACTCGCGCTGGATGCGGTCGAGCCCGTCGCGGTGCTCGATCGCGATGCCGGCCGGCAGACCCTGCACGCCCGCGTATTTTTCCGGCTCGTCGGTGACGATGGTGATCTTGACCGCGCCTTCGGCCCGCATGCTCTGCGCGATCTGCACCACGCTGTGGCCCTCGGGGCGCTCGCCCACGGGCTGACCGCCGGTCATGGCCACGGCGTCGTTGTACAGGATCTTGTAGGTGATGTTGACGCCCGCGGCCACGCTCTGGCGCACGGCCAGGATGCCGCTGTGGAAGTAGGTGCCGTCGCCCAGGTTGGCGAACACGTGCTGCTCGTGGCTGAACGGCTGCTGGCCGACCCAGGGCACACCCTCGCCGCCCATCTGGGTAAAGCCCACGGTGGCGCGGTCCATCCAGATCGCCATGAAGTGGCAGCCGATGCCGGCCATGGCGCGCGACCCCTCGGGCACGCGGGTAGAGGTGTTGTGCGGGCAGCCGGAGCAGAACCAGGGTTGGCGATCGGCCGGTGCGGCGCCGGCATCGAGCACCTGCATGGCACGCTCCTTGGCCTCCAGGATCGCCAGCTGCGCATCGACCCGCGCCGCAATATCGCTGCCCTCGGGCAAAACGCCGCGCTTTTTCAGGCGTCGTGCGATGGCGCGCGCGATGATGGCCGGCGACAGGTCGGCGTTCGCACGCAGCAGGGTGCTGGCACTGGGGTTGGGCATGGACCATTCGCCGCCGGAATGGTCACCGCCAACCTCGTCGAACTTGCCCAGCACGTCGGGGCGCACATCGGCGCGCCAGTTGTAGAGCTCTTCCTTGATCTGGTATTCGATGACCTGGCGCTTTTCCTCCACCACCAGGATCTCGCGCAGGCCGGTGGCGAATTCGCGCGTGGTCTGCGCCTCCAGCGGCCACACCACGGCCACCTTGTGCAGCCGGATGCCGAGCCGGCGGCAGGTCTCGTCGTCCAGACCGAGGTCGAGCAGGGCCTGGCGGGTGTCGTTGTAGGCCTTGCCGCTGGCGATGATGCCGTAGCGGTCGTCCGGTCCCTCGATCACGTTGTGGTTGAGCCGGTTCGCACGCACATAGGCAAGCGCCGCATACCATTTGTAATGGAACAGTCGGGCTTCCTGGTCGAGCGCCGCGTCGGGCCAGCGGATGTGCACGCCGCCGGGCGGCATCTCAAACTCGGGCAGCACGACCTGCACCCGCTCGGGGTCGATCATGGCGGTGGCGCTGGACTCGACGATTTCCTGGATGGTCTTCATGCCCGCCCAAACCCCGGCAAAGCGGCTCATGGCCAGGGCATGCACCCCAAGGTCGAGGATGTCCTGCACGCTGGCCGGAAAGAACACCGGCAGGCCGCAGGCCTTGAAGATGTGGTCGCTCTGGTGCGCGGCGGTGGAACTCTTGGCCACGTGGTCGTCGCCCGCAACGGCCAGCACACCGCCCCAGGGCGTGGTGCCTGCCATGTTGGCGTGCTTGAAGACATCGGAACAGCGGTCCACCCCCGGCCCCTTGCCGTACCAGATGCCAAACACGCCATCGAAACGCTGGCTGCCCGGCGGCGCAAAGCCCAGCTGCTGGGTGCCCCACAGGGCGGTGGCGGCCAGTTCCTCGTTGACGCCGGGCTGGAACACGATGTGCTGGGCCTGCAGGTAGGCCTTGGCCTTCCACAGCGCCTGATCGTAGCCGCCCAGCGGCGAGCCCCGGTAGCCGCTGATGAAGCCGGCGGTGTTCTTGCCCTGCAGGGCGTCTCGCTGGCGCTGCAGCATGGGCAGCTTGACCAGCGCCTGCACGCCGCTCATGAAGGCCATGCCGTGGTCCAGCGAGTACTTGTCGTCCAGGGTGACGGTTTCGAGCGCTTTTCTGATGTGTTCCGGCAGGGGCGCGTTCATGGTGGTCTTGTCTCCAATGGGGTCGACAGCCGGGTGGGCTGCAGGGGCGGGGCCGCGCGCGAATTCGACAGGCCCTGGACAGCCGCCCAGGGGTCGCCACGGCGGCGCCGAAAAGTGAAACACAGTGTATGACGGGGCCACGGATATGTCTTTGCTTTTGCGACACCCCAAACCCCACGCAGAGAAATTTTCTTTCTTAAAATCCATTCAAATGGAAACACTCGACAAATTCGACCTCGTCATCCTGCAAGAACTGCAGAACGACGGGCGCCTGACGAACACGGAGCTTGCGCAGCGGGTGGGCCTGTCGCCGGCCCCGTGCTGGCGCCGCGTGCGGGCGCTGGAGGAGGCCGGCTACATCAACGGCTACCGTGCGGTCATCGACCGGCGCAAGATCGGCCTGGGCGTGCTGGCCTTCGTTCGGCTGGACGCCGAGCGCAACACCGGCGACGCCACCCGCGCGCTGGAAGACGCCATCCGCCGGCTGCCCGAGGTGGTCTCGTGCCACTACATCAGCGGCGCGGGCACGTTCGAGATCCAGGTGGTGGCCGAAGACCTGGACAGCTTCTCGCGTTTTGCCCTGCACCAGCTCATCAACCTCCCGAATGTGAAGGACCTGCACACCAGCTTCTCGCTGGGCGAGGTCAAGGCCGACAGCGCCTTGCCGCTGGACCACCTGCGCGCCTGAGCCGCACCGTCAGGTCCGCGTCATGCCGGTGCTGCTACAGTGCGCATCAGTCCCAGCCTCTGTGTTCGCCCTCCCTTGCTTCGCACCCTTGTCCTGATCGCCCTGACCGCCCTGGCCTATGCCGGCAGCGGCTGGCTTTCCCTCCAGACATCGACGCCCCCCGGCCTGGTCTCGACCCTCTTCATCGCCGCCGGCGTCGGGCTGGGCGCGGTCCTGGTGGGGGGCAACGCCATGGTCGCCGGGGTGTGGCTGGGCGCCATCGCGGTACAGCTGGTGGCGCACCGGCAGGCCGGATTGGCCGCCGCCCCACTCACCCTGCTGGTGGCTCCGCTGGCCGCCGCCCTGCAGGCCTGGCTGACCGCCGCGTGGATCCGGCGGCGCGCGGCCTACCCGTCCCCGCTCGACAACCCGCTGCAGGTCGTGCATGTCCTGTTTCTCTGCATTCCCGTCGGTTCGGCGCTCAGCGCCAGCCTGTCGGTGCCCACCCTCGTGCTGGCCGGGTCGCTGGCGGCCGGCGATGGCCTGTACCACTGGAGCGTCTGGTGGCTGGGCGACACGCTCGGGGCCGTGCTGTTCACCCCACTGATGCTGGCCTTCCTGGGCCAGCCTGCCGCCGCCTGGCGCCCCCGCATCCGGACCGTGGCCCTGCCTGTTCTGCTCGCGCTGGGACTGATCGGCGCCATTTTTCACCAGCTCGACAGCAGCCTGCGGCGCACGCAGGAAGAACAGTTCTCCAAGGCCGGGCAGGACCTGGCCCAGCGGCTGCAGCGCCGGCTGGAGGCCCAGACCGACAGCGTCGAGTCCATCGGAAAGCTGATGGAACTGGCGCCGACGATGAGCCAGTCGGACTTCGAATCGGCCACCCAACCCTGGCTGCACCGCTACGCCGGCACCCAGAACTTCGGCTGGAGCCCCTACATTGCCCACGACCAGCGCCTGGCCTACGAGCAGGGACGCGCCGAAACCGGCATGCCCGGCGTCGAGATCAAGGGCCGCGACGGCAGCGGCAGGACCTTCCGCGCCCCGGATGCGCCCGGCTACCTGCCCATCACCTGGGTCGAACCCCTGGAGAGCAACCGCAACGTGCTGGGGCTGGACGTGAGCGTGCTGCCAGCCACGGCCGCCACGGTGATGGCCACCACGCACAGCCGCCGGCCCGAGGTCACCGAAGGTTTCCGGCTCGTGCAGGAATCCGGTGAGCAGCGTGGGGTGGTGGTCTATCTGGCCGTCTATGCCCAGCGTGCGCCCGGCGATGCCAACGACACGTCTGCACGCACGCTCGCCGGTGTGGTGTCTGCCGTGTTCCGCATGGACGACGTGCTCCGGGCCGTGCTCGGCAGCCCCGACCCCGCGCAGATGACGCTGTGCCTGATCGATACCCAGGCCAGCCCCGGCAACCGGCGCCTCGCCGGCCCCCCCGGCTGTGCGGATCATCTGGCGGAGTCGGCCACACAGGCAGCCGGCACAACCGGCCTCTGGCCGCTGCAGATTGCCGGTCGGCCATGGGCCCTGCACCTCGAGGCCGGGCCGCAGTTCTGGAACGCTGCGGGCCAGGCCAGCGCCTGGGCCACCATCGCCACGGCACTGGTCGCGGTGGCCCTGCTGGGCAGCTTCCTGATCGTGATCACCGGCCAGAGCCGGCGCACCGCGCAACTGGTGGAGGAGCGCACGCACGAGCTGGCCCACAGCAACGCCAGCCTGGCGCAACTGGCGCACTTCGACCCCCTGACCACCCTGGCCAACCGGGCCTTCTGGATGGAACAGGCCGAATCCACCCTGGACGCGGCCCGGCACAACGGCAAGAACGTCGCGGTCATCTTCCTCGACCTGGACCGCTTCAAGCACATCAACGACAGCCTGGGCCACAGCCAAGGCGACCTCCTGCTCAAGACCGTCGCCGACCGGGTGCGTGCCTGCCTGCGCGCCCGCGATGTGCTGGCCCGGCTCGGGGGCGACGAGTTCGTGGCCTTGCTGCCCTGGGTCAAGGGGCGCGACGGCGCCACCGTGGTGGCCCAGAAGATCACCCGCGCCCTGTCCCTGCCGGTGCATCTGGACACGCAGGAAATCACCGTCACCGCCAGCCTGGGGGTGGCCATGTACCCCGACGACGGGGACAGCGTCGAGGCCCTGCTGCGCCACGCCGACACGGCCATGTACGCGGTCAAGGGCAGCGGCCGCAACGGCTGGCGCTTCTTCTCGCCCGAGATGCACGAGCACGTGACGCGCCGCCTGGTCATCGAATCGGGCTTGCGCAAGGCCCTGGAGCCGGGCTCGCGGGAGCTGCGGCTCGTGTATCAGCCTCAGGTCAACGCCCTGGACGGCACGGTGCGCGGTGTGGAGGCCCTGCTGCGCTGGGACAGCGCCGAACTGGGTCCGATGTCGCCGTCGGACTTCATCCCGGTGGCGGAAGAAACCGGCCTGATCGAGGCCCTCGGCCAGTGGGTGCTCACGACCGCCTGCCGCCAGATCGAAGCCTGGCGCACGGGCCCCGATGCGGACCTGTTCGAGCGCCTGTCCGTCTCGATCAACGTCTCTGCCCTCGAATTCAACCGGGCCAGCTTCCTGCAGCACCTGCAGACGACCCTGGCCGCCCTGGGCACACCCGCGCATCGGCTGGAACTCGAAATCACCGAGAGCCTGCTGATCCAGGCCAGCCCGGAACTCAATGAGCGGCTCCACCGCATCACCCAGATGGGGATTGGTCTGGCGCTGGACGATTTCGGCACCGGCTACTCCAGCCTGGGCTACCTGAAACGCCTGCCCCTGAGCAAGCTCAAGATCGACCGGTCCTTCGTGCTGGATGCCCCCGGCGACGCCGAGGACGAAGCCATCATCCGGGCCACCCTGTCCATGGCACACGACCTCGGACTGGAGGTCGTGGCAGAGGGGGTGGAGACCACGGCGCAGCGCGACTTCTTGTTGCAGCACGGCTGCGACGTGTTCCAGGGCTGGCTCTTCAGCAAGGCCCTGCCACCCGAGGCGCTGACCACCTGGCTGCATCTGCAGGCCGACCGTGCGGCAGAACAGGACGCAGCCCGCCGCTCGGCCCTGCCCGCCTGATCCAGGCCCTGCGGGGCCTCAGCCGAGGTGCCGCGCCAGAAAATCCAGCGACCGTTCGCGCGCCAGCTGGGCCGAAGCGGCGTCGTAGGAACCCCGCTGGTCGCAATTGAAGCCGTGGTGGGCCGGATACACGTGCACCTCCACCTCGGGATGCCGGGCGCGGAAGGCCTCCACCGTGTCCATGGGTATCCATTGGTCCTGGTCGGCGAAATGCGCCAGGGTCGGACACCCCGGGATGCGGGCCGCCTCGGCTTCGGTGGTCATGCCGCCGCCGTAGTACGGCACCGCCGCTGCGAGGCCGCGCAGGGTGCAGGCGCTGCGCCAGGTGAGCAGGCCACCCCAGCAGTAGCCCACGATGCCGACCTTGCCCCCGCTGGCCTGGGCCGCGTGGTCGATGGCGGCCTGGATGTCGGCCATCACACCGGGATCGGGCAGGGCCTCGACCGCGGTCTTGAGGGCAAAGCCGGTCTGCATGTCGGCCTCGGTGTAGCCCAGTTCCACCCCCGCCTTGACACGGTGGAAGGTGGACGGCGCGACGGCCAGATAGCCTGCGGAGGCGTACCCGTCGGCGACCGATCGGATGTGCGAATTGACCCCGAAGATCTCCTGCAGCACCACCACGGCACCGCGCGCCGGGCCGGCCGGCTGGGCCACATAGGCAGGAAAGACAAAGCCGTCGGCGGCTTTCAGATCGACAAAGGCATTCATGGCATCACACCCCCAGTTGACGTTGCAGAAAATCGAGCCGGTCCTGGCCCCAGAAAAGCTCGCCATCGAGCACGTAGCTCGGTGAGCCGAACACGCCGCCGTCGATGGCGGCCTGCGTGTGGGCATCGTAGCTCGCCTGCACCTGCGGCTCGTGCGACTGCGCCAGACGCTGCGCGGGCAGGCCGCATTCGGTCAGAAGTTGGGCCAGGCAGCCCTCGTCGGCGATGTCGCGCTCCTGCACCCACACCGCCGCCAGCACAGCCCCGGTCAGGCGCAACGCGGCCGCCGAACCATCGTGCTGGTCCACGGCCACGATCAGGCGCGCCGCCGGATCCCCGGCCACCGGAAAATGCTTCGGGTGCAGGTTCAGGGGCAGGTCCAGCCAGCGGGCAAAACGCTGCAGTTCGACCAGGCGGTAGGCCTGGCGCTGCGGCGCACGCTTGGGCAGGGGCAGGCCGCCGGACACCGGGAACACCCGCCCCAGGTCCATGGGCCGCACGTTCACGTTGGCCCCGGCCTGCTGCGCCAGCCGCACGAAACGCTCGTGCCCGAGGTAGGTCCAGGGGCTTTGCGGGGCCAGGAAATAGTCGATCACGGGCGGTTGGGGGTTCACGGCGTCTCCGGGTTTGATGTAATGGGGTCCGAACGGGGCAAGATTAGCCCAATCCAGCCATTGTTGCTCACCCAAGGAGATGCACACCATGACCCGCAACCTGCTCGTGACCGGCGGATCGCGCGGCATCGGCGCCGCCGCCGCCGTGCTGGCGGCCCGGCGCGGCTATGCCGTGGCGGTGAACTACCACAGCAACGCCGAGGCCGCCGAGGCCGTGGTGCGCCAGATCCGCGACGCGGGCGGACACGCCATCGCGGTGCAGGCAGATGTGGCCGACGAGGCCCAGGTGCTGCGCATGTACGCCCAGGTCGACGCGCAGCTCGGCCGTCTGGATGCGCTGATCAACAACGCCGGCGTGGTCGACGTGGCGCAACGCGTCGACGAGATGAGCGTGGCGCGCTGGCGCAGGCAGTTCGACACCAACGTGATCGGCGCCTTCACCTGCGCGCGTGAGGCGGTGCGCCGCATGAGCACGCGCCACGGCGGCCAGGGCGGCGCCATCGTGAACGTCTCCAGCGTGGCGGCGCGGCTGGGCTCGGCCAACCAGTACGTCGACTACGCGTCCACCAAGGCCGCCATCGACACCTTCACCCTGGGCCTGGCGCACGAGGTGGCCGCCGAGGGGGTGCGCGTCAACGCGGTGCGCCCGGGCGTGATCGATACCGAGATCCATGCCAGCGGCGGCCAGCCCGACCGGGCGCAGCGGCTGGCCACCCTGATCCCGATGCGTCGGCCCGGCACGGCCGAGGAAGTGGCGCAGGCCATCCTCTGGCTGCTTGGCGACGAGGCGACCTACACCACGGGCGCCATACTCGATGTCGGTGGCGGGCGCTGACGCAGCCATGGACCTCAAACCCCTGGTCACCCTGCTGGCCATCGTCAACCCGCTGGCCATCGTGCCTTTCTTCATCCACTACACGCAGGGGTTTTCGGCCCGGCAACGCCGCCGCACGGTCCTCATCGCGTCGGTCAGCGCCTTCGCCGTGATCGCCGCCGCCGCGCTGCTCGGGCTGCAGATCCTGGGCTTCTTCGGCATCTCGCTGGCGAGCTTCCAGGTCGGTGGTGGCATGCTGCTGCTCACGTCCGCACTGGCCATGCTCAACGCCCAGCCGGCCGAAGCCAAGGCCACCCAGGAGGAGGTGGACGACGCGTCCTCGCGCGCCTCGATCGCGGTGGTGCCCCTGACGATACCGCTGCTCACCGGACCGGCCACCATGTCGACCGTGGTGATCTACGCCGACCGCGCCCAGACCTTCTGGCAGCACAGTGCGCTGGTGGGATACGGCGTGGTGATCGCGCTGGCCACGGCGCTGTGCTTCACCCTGGCCGAACCGATCTCGCGCGTGCTGGGCAAGACCGGCATCAACGTGATGACGCGGCTGATGGGTCTGATCCTGGCCGCGCTGGCGGTCGAGGTGATGGCCGGCGGGCTGACCCAGCTGTTTCCCGCCCTGGCGGGCTGAAACCCGAAAAACGCCGTCAGCCGAACTTCAGGAACATCTTGCTGTAGGGAACCTTCAACCCACCCAGCGCCTGTTTCGTGGCCGCCACGTCCTGCGCCACCACGGCCTCGAAAAAGCGCTGAACGGCCACCTCCAACCCCTCCAGCAACGCCTTGAACTCCCCGTTGGAAGACAGGTCCTGCGGCGCCTCTGTGCGCAAGCGGGCCGCAAGATAGGCCAGCACACCGGCCCGGGCGGCCATTCTCTGCATGCCCTGAGCGGCCTCCAGGGTCTTGCCCCCGTCCTCCAGGACATGCTCCATCTCGGCGTGGAAGGCGTTCATGTGGTCGCTGTAGACCACCACCTGGTTGCGGCGACGCAGTTCGGACAGGATGTCGCGCGCCTGTTCCAGGGTTTCGTGTGCCTCTGCCAGTTGCTTGTCGGCCACCTGCTGGGCCGCCCGGTCGTAGACCTGGGCCACGTCCTGCAGCGAGGCGCCGAACCGGGTGTCGCGGTCGTAGGGCGCCGGTGGCCGCGCGGAGAAGGCCTGCACGACCTGTTGCCAGGCGGCCTGGGCCTGCGCCATCGCCTGTTCGGCGTCCGCCTGCGACTTGGAATTGGTCTTGAACAGGGCCACCCGGTAAGGACCATAGGCGCGCTGGATCGCGTCGGTGGCCGGGTCTGCCGCCCACACCGGCCCCGCAGCCGAAACCACCAACACGGCCCCTGCGGCCAAAGACCGCCACGCTTGAAATCCATTCATGTGCATCTCCTCCAAATGAAAATTCGCCCCCACCGCACCCGGCCGGCATGAACCAGGCACAGAGAAGTCGACCGGATGGCGCCTCCAATCGGCGATCGGTCACGCCCCGTTGTCGTCGGGCTCCAGGGGCTTGACGAAGGTCACGGGCACGGGCGACTGCTCCAGCATCGCCTGCGACACCGATCCCAGCCAGGCCCGGCGCACCATGCCCTTGCCCTGGCTGCCCATGACGACGGCCTCGCAGCCGTGCTCTTCCAGGATTTCTAGCAGCATGGGCACCGGATCGCCGGTGAGAACCCGCTGCACGAAAGGCACGCCAGCGGCCTGAACTTCGGCGGCGGCCGTGGCCATGGTGTCCATGCCGGCGGCCTCGGCCACCTGGGCCAGGGCCTCGGGGTCGTGCAGGGTAACCAGTTCGTACACCGTGGCCGGCTCCTGCACGTTGGCCAGCACCAGCTCGGCCCGCAGGCCCTGGCCGGCCAGGCGCAGGGCATGGGCCACCGCCTGCTGCGCCAGATCCGAACCGTCGACGGGAACCAGTATTTTCATGTCGGGACTCCTGTAGATGACACCCGGGGTCGTCAGCGACCCCGCCATACCCCCATCATAGTCCGGGCGCGCACGCTCCACACCGAGCGACAATCGCACCATGCCTTCATCCCCCACCCCCAGCGCGATCGTCGTGGGCGCCGGCCCCGCTGGGCTGATGGCGGCCGAAACCCTGCAGGCCGCCGGCATCGCGGTGCAGGTCTACGACAGCATGCCCTCGGCCGGCCGCAAGTTCCTGCTCGCCGGCATCGGCGGGCTCAACCTGACGCATGCCGAACCGCTGGAGACCTTCGTCACCCGCTACGGCAACCGGTCCGACGCCTGCGCACGCTGGCTGGAACGATTGAGCCCACAGGCCCTGCGCGACTGGGCCCGGGGCCTGGGCATCGAGACCTTCGTGGGCAGTTCGCACCGCGTCTTCCCCACCGACATGAAGGCCGCGCCCCTGCTGCGCGCCTGGCTGCACCGCCTGCGCCACCCCGATGCGGGCGTGGGCGCCGCCTTCCACATGCGCCACCGCTGGACCGGCCATCTTGAGCGACAGGAGGGCCGACTGCGCCTTGATTTCGAAGGCCCGCAGGGGCCGGTGGTGGTGCAAGGCGATGTGGTCATCCTGGCGCTGGGCGGGGCCAGCTGGCCCCGCCTCGGTTCTACCGGGCAATGGGCCCCGTGGCTGGCCAGCCTGGGTCTGGAAGTGGCGCCCTTGCGTCCGTCCAACTGCGGCTTCGACGCGCACGGCCGCCACCCTTCGGGCACGGGCTGGAGCGCGCATTTCGCCAGCCGCCACGCGGGGCAGGCCCTGAAATCGGTGGTGCTGGAGCACCGCTCGGCCAACGGGGGCCTCTTCCGGCGCGAGGGCGAGTGCGTGCTGACGGCCACCGGGCTGGAAGGCAGCCTGGTCTATGCCGCCTCGGCTGCCCTGCGCGACAGCATCGAGCGCAACGGCCGGGCCACCTTGCACCTGGATCTGCGCCCGCAACTAACGGTCGAGCAGGTCCACGCGGCCCTCTCCAGCGGCCGGGGCAAGCGCTCGCTGTCGAGCCACCTCAAGGGACGCCTGGGCCTGACAGCCGCCCAGGTCGGGCTGCTCTACGAACAGATCGACCCCGCCACGCTGCAGGACAACCACCGCCTAGCCCACGCCATCAAGCACCTGCCGATCGAACTGGTGGCGCCCCGCCCCGTCGAGGAGGCCATCAGCAGCGCGGGCGGCGTGCGGCTGGAGTCGCTCGACGCGCACCTGATGGCGCGCGACCTCCCGGGCCTGTTCATGGCCGGCGAGATGCTCGACTGGGAAGCCCCCACCGGCGGCTACCTGCTCACGGCCTGCTTGGCTTCGGGGCGGGTGGCCGGCGAAGGTGCCACCCGCTTCCTGCGCTTGCGCAACGATCTATCGGACTGATGGCTCATCCGCCGATGCGGCATCGGCAGGAATTCGGCGTGCGTTGGGCCAAGCCCCGCTGTCGAGCAAGAGTTCCAGTTCCTGCTCCACGATCTCGTAGACCCGACGAATGGCGATCGCGCCAACATCCCTGCGGGTGCACGCGAGGTACATTTTCCAGTTCACCAGAGGGGAGGAAAACGGTACCGCCACAAGTTGCCCCGCCTCGACTGCGTAGCTCCACGAAGTGCTCAGGCTGAAGATCGTGACACCCATGCCGCGCTCGACCATACCCCGGATGGTGGTGGGCCCGTCGGTTTCGTAGACGATATGGGGACGCACCCCCTGGCCCGCACACAGACGGTCCACCAGCACCCGAACCACGTGGGGCTTGCGCGGCAAGATGAGCGGCAGGCTGGCCAGATCGGTCAGCGAGCAGGTCACGGGCACGGGCTTTCCGAACTGGGCCGACGCGAACAGGTACAAGGGCTCAACCAGAAAAGGTTTGACCGAAAAGCCCGACCCCAAGTCCGAGTTGTAAGTCATGGCGATATCGGTCTCACCACGCATCAACCAGCCATGCACGTTCGACGGTGTGCCTTCGAGTACTTGCAGATTCACGAGGGGCAGTTCACGGCGACAACGCTCCACCACAGGCGGTGCGAGCAAGCCACAGGTCCGCTGAGGCAGCGCGATGCGGACTTCACCAGCAGGCGTTTGCACGAAAGACGACAGGTTCCGCTCCAATTCCGAAACCTCATCGACCAAGCGGTGGGCGCGCGCCAGGAACGTGTGCCCCGCCTGAGTCAAGGTCACGCCGCGGGCGTGCCGTTCGAGCAATGCTGCCCCCATGCCGTGCTCAAGCCGCTGGACCCGCTTGCTCAATGCAGATTGCGCAATGCAGAGGTCGGCGGCAGCCTGTGCAAAGCTGCCGTGCCGTGCCACCACGACGAACGCCCTCAGGTCCTCGAAAATCAAGACAGTCTCCTCGGTGCAACGGGTCGATCAGCGCCAGCATGGCCGGCATTTTCGGTCACAGTGCAGGTCGCACGGTGCCCTCGCACACGCCGAAACCGATTCGGGCTGCTCCCGGCCTTTCGCACCATCCTCGCATTGTCACGGAATCACCGTCCTCCAGGTAGGTCCGGGCCTCGCCATTGGGCAAGGTGACAGGTTGCTGCCCGCCCCAGGTCAACTCCATCAAGGCGCCTGCCTCAAGAGGCGTCGGCCCCGACAGGGTGCCACTGCCGAACAGATCCCCCGGCCGGAGGTTGCAGCCATTGACCGTGTGGTGCGCCAGCAACTGGGCGACGGTCCAGTAGGCGTGGCGGTAACTGGTCTGCATCAGACTGACGGCGTCCTGCCCCTGCTGTCGCATGGTCCGCGTCTCCAACCGTACCTCGAGGTGTATATCCAGCACGCCGTGCGCCCGGTTTTCGGCCCCATCCAGGTAAGGCAAGGGCGGCGGATCGCCCGCTGGCCGCGAGAACGGCAGGCGGTACGGAGCCAGGGCCTCCAGCGTCACGATCCACGGTGACACGGTGGTGGCGAAGTTCTTCCCCAGGAAAGGGCCGAGGGGCTGGTATTCCCAGGCCTGGATATCACGCGCAGACCAGTCGTTGATCAGGCACAGGCCAAAGACATGGGATGAAGCACGATCGATGGGAATCGGCACGCCCCGGGCGTTGCCGGGCCCGACGAAGATACCGAGCTCCAGTTCGTAGTCCAGCTTCCTGGACGGACCCAGGGTCGGGGCAAGGGCCCCAGGAGCCTTGGTCTGACCGATAGGGCGCGGCACCTCCGCCCCCGAAATCACGATGCTCGAAGCCCGGCCATGGTAACCAATCGGCACCCATTTGTAGTTCGGCAACAGGGGCTGATCCGGTCGAAACTGCTTGCCCACGTTGGTGGCGTGGTAGATGGACGTATAGAAGTCGGTGTAGTCACCGATGTGCGCCGGCACGGCGTATTCGACGCAGGCTTGCGGCACCAGGCACGCCTGGAGCCACGTGCGTTCAGCGGCATCTTCTCGCAGGACGCGCGACAAGGCCAGTCGCAAGGCCGACCAAGATTCGGACCCCAGCGCCATCAGGGCATTGAGCGTGTCCTCGATCGCCGAGGCAGCGGTCAGCGCTTCACCCGAGAAGGCGCCACAAGCCACCGCCTGGTGCATGTCCAGCACTTGATCACCAATGGCGACACCGCCGCGCCAGGCTTCGCTCGAACCCTGACGGCGAAACACGCAGAAGGGCAGGTTCTGTATCGGAAAGTCAGTGCCGACCACCTGCGCGGTGGACACCCAGCTGCGCAGGGCTGGATCGTGTGTTTCGTTGAGACCTGCCGTCATGGCGTTGCGGTGCGCTGGACAAGCATGCCCATGATGCGGCGCGTCACAGCGACATCTGCCTCCGGAATCCCTTGGAACAGCCTGGACTCGAAGACGGCCACCCGACGTGCGCTGGCATCGGCACGCTGGCGCCCGGAAGGTGTCAGGCTCAACGCCCCGACATCGTCTCTGAAGATGTGACCACGCTCCAGCAGGTCGGCCACGGTGTCAGCGGCATCCCGGTCGCCCAGGTAGGCCAGGCGCTTGAGCTGTTCCAGCGTGCGAGCCTGCGTGCGCAGCCAGCCATAGATGCGGAACTGCGCCACCGACAGCCCCTCTTCCTCGCGGTGCTCGTCGAACCACGCCGACATCTGGTGGCTGGTGTAATGCAGCAAGCGCATGAAGGATCCCTCGTCGGGGTCAAGGGGAGTAGTGGGCTGGGGGGGCGCCTGCGCGGTATCGGCCTGCACCGTGCCGGGGTGCTCCTGGGTGACAGCGTAACGGCCTTGCGTGAACAGCAGAGGCTCACCCCCGTAGCGCGCGAAATGGGCGACCCGACCGACCATGATCTTGTGATCGCCTCCATCGATCTCCTGCTCCAGGGTGCATTCCATGTGCGCAATGGCACCCGCCAGCAAAGGGGCCCCAGTACACCCAGCCGACCAGCACAGTCGGGCAAAGCGGTCTTCGGCGGGGGCGGCGAACAAATTGGACACCTCGACCTGATCGGCCGCCAGCACATTGACGGCAAAGCAGCCAGCCTGACGAAACACGGGCAAGCTGTTCGACTGGTTTCGGATCGACCAGAGTATGAGGGGCGGCTCCAGGGAGAGGGCCGAGAAAGAGTTCACCGACATCCCGGCGAGTTGCGCTCCATGGCGGGTGGTCATCACCGTCACCCCAGTGGCAAACTGGCCAAGACACCGGCGAAAGGCCCGGGAGTCCTGTGCGGGGTCACCCGCTTCGATCAAATGGCTGCTGAGGTTCATGGGTTGTGTCATAGGTCAGGCGATGCAAGGGCCGCCACCACCCTGGCCCAGGCAGGCCACGAGGTCGCACTGCATGCGCATGCTGGCGGGCAGGCGGTCCGAGACAACCACGTGGCGAGCAGGGCGCGAGGCTGGGTCTGGGAACACCTTCACCCAGTGGGCATTGACCAGTTCGCGAGACACGTCCGGGTGCAGATAGAAGGTCATTTTCAGGACGTCCTCAAAGGTACCACCGGCCGCCTCCAGGATGCGCCCGACATTGACGAACATGAGCCTGCACTGTTCATCCACCGATTCCGGCACCAGACCGGTGATGCGGTCGGTACCGAAGACGGCGCCCGTCATCAGGGTGTGCCCGATGACGCTCGCCGCCGGGACCGGATTCTTACCGTGTGAAAATCCTTCGATATAGATGCTGCGTCGCATGCAATGGTCTTTCTGTTATGTAAAAACGTCATGGCCGCGGCTCCAGCGCCAGCAGGCCGTAACCCGTCAGCATGGGCGCCCAGTACTGACGCTGCACGCGCCGCAGGTCTTGGCCCTGAACGGCCAAGGCGCCCCGCATGGCGAGCCAGATCATCATTTCGACCGATTCGACGCCGCCCCGGTACATAAAGTCCTCGTGACTGGCCTGGCTCAAGGCTTCGGGCTGCGACTCCAGCAGGTCCATGAAGCGGTTGTCCCAGGACGGGTTGGTGAAGCCGAAATCGGGGCCATGCAACTGGTGCGACAGGCCACCGGTGGAAAGGACGACCACGCGCGTGTCCTGCCCGTAAGAGCGGATGGCACGCCCCACGGCCTGACCCAACCGGTAGCAACGTGAAGGCGATGGCAGCGGTTCACGCAGGACGTTGACGTTGATGGGCACGACCTTCACGTGCCAGGGAACGTCCGTCAGCAGCGGCAGGACGGACATGACCCCGTGATCGAGTTGCATCTCCTGGCAAACGGTCAGGTCGAACTCGTCGCGCACCAAAGCGTCGGCCAGATGCCACCCCAGGCCAATGTCGCCGGGCACGGGCGGCAAAGACCGGGGTCCACTGCCCTCGTCGGCAACCGGCATGACCTCGGCCACCCCCAGCGCGAAGGTCGGGTAGGCACTGAACTGGAAATGGTTCAGGTGGTCGTTGTAGAACACGACCAGCGTGTCGACTCGCCGCTCCTGCAGCCACCGCTTGACCGGGCCGTAGGCATCGAAAAATGGTTTCCACTCCGGCCTGTTCTGGTGCCCGGCATCCAGCGCATGGGCAATGGACGGTGCATGCGAGGAACCTACACCCCCGATCAACTGTGCCATGGGTACCCCTGGTTGGCGGCTTGCCGCTCTGCAATGAATTGGCCCGGTGTCTGACCCCGACCCAGGGCGCCGCGCTCGAGCAGTGTCGTGCCCAGCGCCGGGCTGGCCTTGCCCAGCGCCACGTTGGAAGCACCGTAGTCGAGCATGGCGCTGTAATCACGGCGACGCACCATGTCACGCTCCGCCTCGCTCAGGCCGTACGCGGCCATACAGGCCTCGGGATCGCTTGTAAACAGGGCACGCTGCTGCGGCTGACGCATGCCGGTCAGAAGCTGGTTGAGGCGAAACCCGCGCTGCGCCCGCTCGGGCGTGAAACGACACACCCCCCTCAGGGCAACCGTGGGTCCGAGCACCGAATCCTCGTCCATGGCCCCTCCCGCCTTCAAGACTTGAGTCCCTGCACCAACCCAGCCGCGGCCCTGGCAAACAGGGAGGCGTCGTTGCTGACCATCACGAAACTGAAACCCCGGTCGCGGCACTGGCGCGCAGCAGCGGCGTCCCCGACCGCCGTTCCACAGGGCATGCCCAGGGCGCGGGTGGTGGTCAACAGGGCGTCGATGAGTGCGGCGTTGTCGGGGTGAGTGGCCGGCAGACCGGAAGACAACGCCAGATCACCCGGCCCCACGAAGGCGGCATTGACACCTTCAACGGCGAGGATGCGGGCGGCATCCCGCAGGGCGGTTGCGTCCTCCAGTTGCACGCCCCGGAACACGGCGGAGTTGCCGTGTTCTACGTAATCGGCAGTGCTCCGCAGGCCCCAGTGACCGGCCCGTGAGGTGATACCCAGGCCGCGCGAGCCCTTCGGGCTGAACAACATGCCCTCCATGGCCTGACGCGCTTCCTCGACGCCACGCACCCGCGGCACCAGAACGCCGTCGGCGCCGCTGTCCAGAATGCGTTGCACGCAGTCGCCCTTCTGATCGGGCAGGCGCACCAGCGCCCGCATCCCGAAGGACTGAGCGCCGACGATGCAGCGATACGCGGATTCGAAGGTGTGGGGTGCGTGCTCCATATCGATCACCACGAAGTCAAGGCCGGCCAGGGCCAGCATCTCCAGGGTTTCGAGGGAGCCGAGCTTGACCCAGGTGCCGAACTGGCAGGAGTTGCTGGACCGGAGGACTTCCAGAAAATGAGCCATTCAATGGTCCTTGTTTCAGGTGGCTTGCTGCGATGTGGCCACTCCCCGCAACCGCTCGGGCAAGGGGTATTCGGCTTCGTTGCAGACCAGGCCAGGTCGAAGCGAAAAGTCGTCGCGCGGGGGGGCGAAGATATCGACCAGCCGCATGCCTGATTCCCCCACCGACTGCGAGGTATGCACCACGCCGGGCGGGATGACGATCAGGGACGGGGATGACACTGCATCATGCGCGTCCTCGCGCCAGGTGGTCATGTCGGGCGTCCAGGGGTAGCGCAAGTGGTGGACGTAGTCACCCCGCACGGCCAGCGAGCCCTGCTCGAAGTCCTTGTGGGCGTGGGGGGTCATTTTCCGGACATCGCGCGGCGCCTTGTTCGGAAGAAACACATTGAGCATGAGGTGGCTGCTGCGGAACAACCGCATCGTGGTGTCGCTGCGCACATAATCGGCCAGGACGTAATGGCGCAGGCGGTAGCCACCCACGGGCACCGGCCAGCTCTCCAGTTCGGCCACGTCGGGCGCACCCGCGGCGTAGTCGGCCGCATTGGAGGCGGCGCCGAGCAGATCCTCTGCCTGCCTACTGAACACACGGTAGACCCAGCCGTCTTGCAGCACGCACACCAGGCTGTCGCCAGGCGGCACGATGGTCAGGCTGTCGCCTTCGCTGACCAGGGACTGCCCGGCTGCCTCGAACCGAGCGGTTGTGCCCTCTGGCAACAGCACCATGTACTCATCGATCTGAGCAGCCCCGCGCGGCAGCAACGCTCCGGCCTTGACCTCGGAGGCCACGACCACGAAATTGGCGGCACGTGTGATCCAGTGCTGGGTGCCATCGTCGTCCTCGCAAGTGGCAGGTACGCCGTAATACCGTGCCGTGTGGGCCGAGCGGACCTCTTGGCTCATGTCTTGTCCTTTCCGTTGCATCGTGGGTCCAGGCTTCAGTCAGCGGTGAGACCGATGGCCTGCACAAGTTCACCGGAAGCCTTGAGCTCACGCCCCATGTGAGCCTGCATTTCAGCGGGCGAGCTCCCGGTCCATTCCGCCCCGGAACCTGCGTTGTTGATCCAATCGACCAGGTCGGGGGCACGCAAGGCCTTGACGATGGCGGCATTGATCTTGTTCACGATGTCGACCGGGGTCTTGGCGGGTGCCACCACACCATGCCAGTACTCGAAGGCAAATCCCTTGAGACCGGCCTCGTCCACCGTGGGCACACTGGGCATGGCTGCGTTGCGCTTCGATCCGGACACCGCCAACGCCACCACGCGAGCCGTTTCAACCTGTGGCTTGGCAACGCGGGCGCCAGCAAACATCAGGTCGATGGAGCCGCCGAGCAGGTCCTGGAGCGCAGGCGCCTCGCCTCGGTATGGGACATGCTGAATGGCCAGTCCCCCCGCCTTCAGCTTGAGCGCCTCCATGGTCAGGTGGTGCGGTGTACCACTACCGGGTGTCCCGTACGACAGCGTGTTCGGATGGGCCTTGGCATGTGCAACCAAGTCGCTGACGCTTTTCACCCCCAGCCTGTTGGAAGCGATCAGCACCAGGGCGCCCTTGACGGTCAGGGTGACCGGCGCAAAGCTTTGCAGCGGGTCGTAGGCCATCTTCTTGTAAACGTGGGGGTTGACCGCGAAGGTAGCGTTGTCTCCCCACAGCAAGGTGTAACCGTCGGGTTCCGCCTTGGCCACCTCTCCGGCGCCGAGCGTGGTGCCGGCTCCGGGTTTGTTGTCGACCACCACGGGCTGGCCCAGGTTTTCGCTGACCTTGCGGGCGACTTGGCGTGCAAGCACATCGGTGCCACCACCTGCCGCATACGGCACCACCAGCCGGATGGGCCGGTTCGGGTAGTTGGCCGCACCGTCCTGTGCCTGGGCCCGCGTCGCACCGCCCAAGCACAGAAGTGCGGCAGCCAGCCAGGCGGTGATTTTTCTCTGGGAATGGTTCAAGGTTGTCTCCTCGTGGTGGTGAAATGAATCAAACAGGGGGTTGTCTATAAACGCAACAGCTGGGGCGTTACGCGTAATAGTTCTTGGCCGCGTTTTCGTCGCCCAACAGGGTGCCGGCCCAAGCGTTGGCATGCAACTGGTAGTTGTTGAGCTGGTGCGTCTGGATCGCCATCAAGTCGTTCAGGTAGCGTCCAAACTCTTGGTTCTCGTAGATCGCATGCCCCCCGGTGATGCGGTAGAGCTCATTGGCGTGCCGGGCGCAGCGCGGTGGAATCTGCGCCCCCTGAAAGCGAAACTGCCGGCGTGCGTCGATAGGGACGGTCGCCCCACCCTCCACCTCGGCAATCACCCGTGCGTAGTTCTTGTAAACCTGCCCCTTCATCTCCTCGATGTGGGACAAGCACTCCGCAACCTGCAACGTAGCCGCTGGGTTCTGTCCGATGTGGACCCCGTGGCGCGACACCTTGTTCAGGTTGTAATCAATGAAGGCCTGGACCATGCCTTTGAGCGCACCGAGGGCGCTGGGAGCCTGTGTGGCGCGTGAAAAGATCTGGAAGAACGGCAAGCGGTACAAGAGCCCCGTGTTCTTCTCCAGTCCTGGGGCCGTGTTGGTCAGTACCTGCTCCCATTTGAGCGTGCGATGCTCGGGCACGAACGCGTCGTTCACGATCACGTCGTTGCTGCCGGTCGCCCGCAACCCGTGAACCTCCCAGTTGGGCACGATTTCGTAATCAGCCCTGGGCAACAGGAAGGTATAGGCAGGCAACCCGGACATCTTGGCCGTGGCAGTGTTTTCCTCACCCTCCACGTTGGCCCCCAGGAAAGTCCAGGCACAGTGATCCCCACCGCTGGAAAACGACCAGCGCCCCGAAAGACGGAAACCACCCGGCACGCGCACGGCCCTGCCCGGCGCATAAGGAGAACTGATCAGGGTCTTGGGGTTCTCCCCCCAGACTTCCTCCTGCGCCCGGTCGTCAAAGAAGGCCAGGTGGTAGGAGTGGATGCCCACCACCCCCAGTACCCAGGCCACCGAAGGGTCTGCCTCGGCCAACACGGACGCGACCTCGAAGGACTCGATCGGCGTCGTTTCCCCACCACCCCATCGCCTGGGCTGCAACATCTGAAAGAAGCCGGCGTCCTGAAGTTCGGCGATCGTTTCGTCAAACACCTTGGGGTGTTGCCACTGTGCCTTGGCCCGTGCTTTCAAAACCGGCACCAGTTCCCGCGCACGTTGCACATAACGCGACTTGCTGAAGTCCCCTCGCAAGAAATCGTTGACCTGATCACTGACCATGTGTTTACCTCTGATGCAATTGAATGCCACCGATGTGGCCTGCCTTGCCCGTCGAACTTGTGGCACGCACTACGCAACGACTCGGGCCCGGCAACTGAAAACGAGACGAGCGGCGGCTCCAAGCCCAAGGAACCCCGCGGCAAGGCGCATGTTCATTGGCGTGTCACCTGACGACGCTCTGGTGTAGCGTGTCTGGGCACGCAAGCTGCGATTAAATCAACCGGTCCGTCGGCTGGAAAGATCGAATGAGATATCCGAGGCATCTCGAAAATAGATTGCTGGCCATTCATTCAGGAAGAAGACAGCAGGCTTATCCATCGCAACAGGAGCGCATGGATGCATCCAGATCATCGAGAATCCTTCCAGCGACAGACACCCACCCTGCCGCACTCGACGGGCCTGCCGCCCGAGTTCCTTGGACACACTTCGCCTCATGACCGGATCTTTGCCACCCCACACCCCCACCCCCTTCCATGTGGTCTTCATCTGCATGGGCAACATCTGCCGCAGCCCCACCGCGCATGGCGTGTTCCGTGAGCGCGTGCACCAGGCCGGACTGGCCGACCGGATAAGGGTCGACTCGGCCGGCACCCACAACTACCACCCGGGCAAGCCGCCCGACCCGCGCAGCCAGCGCCACGCCGGACAGCGTGGCTACGACCTGTCGGACCTGAGGGCACGCCAGCTGCAGGCCGAAGACTTCCACGGGGCGCACCTGCTGCTGACCATGGACCACGAGAACCTGGCGCTGGCACGCTCCATGTGCCCGCCCGAGCACCAGCACAAGCTGCGCCGCTTCACCGAGTTCTGCCTGCGCCACGACGCACCCGAGGTGCCCGACCCCTACTTCGGCGGTGCCGAAGGCTTTGAACACGTGCTCGACCTGGTGGAAGACGCCTGCGAAGGCCTGCTGGATCACGTTCGTCGGCAACTGGGCACCTGAATCCGGGACGAAGCGCACCGGCGCTAACATGCGGTCTTTCGCAGCCCCCCCGACAGAGAGACACCGCATGCAAGCCCTGCAAGGCATCAAGGTACTGGAACTGGGCCAGCTGATCGCCGGCCCCTTTGCCGCCAAGACCCTGGCCGATTTCGGCGCCGACGTCATCAAGGTCGAACCGCCCGGCACGGGCGACCCGTTGCGCCAGTGGCGCCTGCTGCGCGAAGGCACCTCGGTGTGGTGGGAGGTGCAGTCGCGCAACAAGCGCTCGGTCTGCCTGGACCTGCGCAGCCCCGAAGGCCAGGAGGCCGTCCGGCGCCTGGCCGCCGAGGCCGACGTGCTGATCGAGAACTTCAAGCCCGGGACGATGGAAGGCTGGGGCCTGGGCTGGGAGGCGCTGCACGCCCTCAACCCGCGCCTGGTGATGCTGCGCCTGTCGGGCTACGGGCAAACCGGCCCGTATGCGCACAAGCCCGGCTTCGGCATCCTGGGCGAGGCCATGGGCGGCCTGCGTCACCTGACCGGCGAGCCGGGCCGGGTGCCGGTGCGCACCGGGGTGTCCATCGGCGACTCGATTGCCGCGCTGCACGGCGTGATGGGCGTGATGTTCGCGCTCTACCACCGCGATGCGCGCGGCGGACTGGGCCAGATGGTCGACGTGGCCCTGTACGAGAGCGTGTTCAACCTGATGGAAAGCCTGCTGCCCGAATACGATGCCTTCGGCGTGGTGCGCGAACGCGCCGGCAGTGCGCTGCCGGGCATCGCGCCATCGAACGCCTACCGCTGCGCCGACGGCGTTTACGTGCTCATCGGCGGCAACGGCGACAGCATCTTCAAGCGCCTGATGCACGCCATCGGACGCGATGACCTGGGCCACGACCCCGATCTGGCCCACAACGACGGGCGCGCACGCCGCAGCACCGAGCTGGATACGGCCATCGAGGCCTGGACACGGCAACACCCCATAGACGCCGTGATTGCCACGCTGGATGCCGCCAACGTGCCCGTGGGCAGGATCTACACGGCCGCCGACATCGCCAGCGACCCCCAGTACCGGGAGCGCGAGATGGTGCTGCAGGTGCAGGACCGCAACGGCCAGCCGCTCAAGGTGCCCGGCATCGTCCCCAAGCTGAGCGCCACCCCCGGCGGCATCCACCACCCCGCCCCCCGGCTGGGCGAACACACCGACACCGTGCTCGGCGAACCCCACTGGCCGCAGCGGCGGCCGGATTGAGCGCAGGCGCGTTCGCGACGCCGGAACCCACCCGGCTTCACCGACAATCAACCCCCATGACCAGCCCCTCGCCCACCACCGCCCTGTCCGGGGCGGCCTTTGCCACGCTCCTGCTGATCGCCTTCATGATGGGCGCCAACCACGTGGCCGCCCGCCTGGCCTTCGACCACGGGGTGGACGTGGCCACGGCGGTGGCGTTTCGCAGCGGCATCACCGCGCTGGTGGTGGGCCTGCTGCTGGTTCTGTACCGGGTCCCGGTGCGCCTCAAGGCCGGCCACAAACGGGCGCTGCCCGTCATCGGGCTGTTGATCGGGGCCCAGAGCCTGTTCCTGTATTCGTCGGTGGCCCGCCTGCCGGTGGCGCTGGCCTTGCTGGCCTTCAACACCTACCCACTGTGGACCGCAATGTGGGCCCGACTCGTCTACCGGCACCGCCCCGAGCCACGCGTGGTGCGCGCCATGCCCGTGATGCTGCTGGGTCTGGCGCTGGCGCTCGACGTGCTGGGGGCGTCCTCCGGCCTGGGTGCCGCCGGGCACTGGAGCCAGATCGGGGCCGGCGTGGCGTTTGCGCTGGGGGCCGCCGCCACCTTCGGACTGGCCCTGGTGCTGACTCAGCACGAAGCGGGCGACCTGGACGGCCGCCTGCGCACCGCCACCACCATGGGCATCGTGGCCGTCATCGCCCTGGCAGGCACCGCGACCCAGGGCGGCTTGCATCTGCCCACGGCACCCGTCGGCTGGTGGGGTCTGGCGGGCCTGACCGTTCTCTACGGTACGGCCTTCACGGTCATGTTCACGGTGCTGCCCCGCCTGGGCGTGGTGGGCAACTCGGCGATCATGAACATCGAGCCCATCTTTGCGCTGGTGCTGGCCTGGGCCATCCTGGGTCAGAGCATCGCCCCGATGCAGGTGGCCGGTGGCCTGATGGTGGTCGCCACGGTGATGTGGCTGGGCATGCGGCGGCGCTGACGCCAACCGTGCGGCCATGAAAAAAGCGCCACTCTCGCGGCGCCTTTTCCAGTGGGAGCGCCACGCTCAGGCGATGGCGGCCTCGTCGGTGCGCGAAGCGCCCTTGTTGTCGCTCCACTTGACCTGCACCTTGTCGCCCTTGGCCGCGCCCTTGAAC